>OGJK01000684.1_pt1 | contig 34937 bp, 15 predicted proteins | sample 1571961 | NCBI WGS metagenome assembly OGJK01 (sample SAMEA2582120, study PRJEB24529) | metagenome | biome: Human gut stool | place: China | collected 2011 | reverse complement strand
CCTGTTTACCTCTTTCTCAGGAAGTTTAGTCTCCAGGATTCCCGGGGCGGTTCAGGGTTTATGACAGAGAAAAGGATGTATATTTCTGAGTAAACATGTACAGACCTATGGGGTGACTATTTAATGAGTAAATGCCGAATGATTTTCGGGGTGATGATTATAACTTGAGGAAAAATCCCAGCGTGGTTTGAGTAGTGTACCTGAGTGATATTTGTGTTATGTATGCATTGATTGCAGCAGAATAAATATAGTTCAGGCTAGTATAGTTTGTGGTAGCTATGAGAATATATAATCTATTTTACCTATAAAATAATTTATAGGTATGGGGTTGTTTTTTTAGGTTGTTTGTCTGTGCTTTTATATTCTGGAGGTGTGCCTTGTATATAGGATTGTTTGTTGGTTGTATTTTTTAATGTTGCACTGTTGTGAATTTTTATTTTGATATGATTATTTCTTTAGTATAAGGAGAGAAAGGAACGAGAAAGTTAAATCTATTTATCCTAATCGCAATTTCATTGTTTAAATAATCACTATGGATTAATATTTTTTGCGACTCAGCTGAGTTACTGGTTTTAACTAGTGGTGTAAAAGGGATACCTTTTCGGTATCCCTTTTACAATAATCAGAAGAAATCAATTCGCGTATTGATACCGACGGTGCGACCCATATTGACCTGCGCGACGTCGCTGCTGCCGTTCATGTAGCCATAGGTACGGTAACGACGGTCGAACAGGTTATCGACATAGACGGAAATGTTAATCCGTTCAGTCGCCTGCCAGCCCAGGCTGCTGTCCAAGGTGGCATAGGTGCCTTGCCGCAACTGGTTGTCGCCATCGAAATAATGCGGCCCGACCAGATTAACCGCCAGTCGGGGCATCAGTGCGCCATAGCGCGTATCAATCACGCCGTTCACGCTGCTTCCAGCGCCATAACGTGGTACGAACGGCACCCGGTTACCGTGATACAACTCACTGTCATTGGTGAATTCGGAACGGATCACGTTGCCATTGATATCCCATGACCAGCCTGGCGCAAACCGCCACTTCGCTTCAAGCTCAACGCCGGTGGCGTCGGCTTTACCCGCATTGCTTAATGTCTGCATCCTGACCGGGCCAGAGTAAAGCTGCATGTCTTTGGTGTGGGTATAAAACGTCGCGGCTTGCAGCGTGACGTCAGCGGTTTCGTAGCGGGTGCCAAGTTCATAGTTGATGGATTTCTCGGCGACGAACGGTTTGGCATCAAGACCCGCAGTAGGCACGATGTTGTACCCGGAAGGTTTATATCCCTGGGCTACACGGGTATACACTCTCCAGTCATCGGTCAGCATATAGCCTGCGGATAGCTGCCCGAGCACCTGATCGTCATTGTTCTTACCCTGGTTGCCAAACGGGTTGCCGAGCATGCTGCCGTGATATTGTGTACTGGATTTATCATGCGAGAAGCGCACGCCGCCGCCGATATCAAAACGATCGGTTAAATGCCAGGTCAGGTCACTGTATGCGGCCAGCGTTTCAGCGGTGGTATAGCCGGTACTGCTTAAATAAGGCATTGTCGGCATGTCGTAGGCTGAATTTAACTTCTCGCGGGTGTTCTGCCGGTACAGCCCAAACACCATATCAACGGTACGCGCATCGCCCGGGGTTGCGGCGCGCAGCTCCTGCACATCCTGATTCCAGCGCTGAGGCATATTGACGATTAACGAACTGGAAGGGAAGGTGCGCGAATAATGCTGCTGCTGCCAGGCGCTGATCAGGTTGAAAACCCAGTCATCGGTGGTGTATTTCCCACTCAGGGTTTGGCTGTCAGTGCAGCGCCGCATGTACGGGTCTGGTGAACCATCGCTGATCGACAGCTTACGGCCCTTAATATCATTCCATCCCACATAGGCATCCTGGGTGGCGCGGGTACATTCGCGTGAGGCGGCAAAGCCCATTTCCCAGGGCTGATCGTCCGGCGCCAGACGCAGTTTCACATTCCCTATGCTGGCGCGGGTGCCGCCTAAGTCATCGCTTCCCGTCGCGGGGTTAATCATGTCGCCGTCATCAACCTGGCGTAACAGGGTGACGCTGCCGTACAGCAGGCCATCCTGAATGGGGCCGCTCAGGTTGAACTTACTTCGATAACTGTCGCGGCTACTGACGCCGCCTTCAATATAGCCGCGCGGCGTGCTGTCCGGCTGCTGGGTGACGATGTTGATGATCCCGCCCTGAGCGCTTTTGCCATATAACGTTCCCTGTGGGCCTCGCAGCAACTCCACGCTTTGCACATCGGTAAGCGCCTGGATGGTGTTGGTGGAAAGCTGAGGGACGCCATCGACATACAGGGTGACGGCGGGGTTATAGAAGTCCTGCGCTGAAGAGACGCCGCGTAGCGAGATCGTCGAAAAAAGCATGTTGCCGCTATTTTCAATATTGAGCCCGGGCAATACTCTGGGGAGTTTGTCGCTGGCGGTGACGCCGGCGTCGCTTAATTCCGGCGCGCTGACAACAGTAGACGAGACGTTGTTGGCTGATGCCGAGCGGGAAGATTGTTTACTGGCGGTAACCACCAGCGTGCTTTCGTCTTGCTGTGAAGTCTGGGCATTAGCAATGGCGGGGAGCAATAATCCCCCCAAGGCCAGAGGATAAAGCCGTGTCATTTTCATTGTTGTGAGTCCCTGTAAGACGGCGAAACGCCAAAAATACCGACAATGGTGAATTGAAAATGATAACTATTTCTAATAGTGGTGCTACCCGAAACGGGTTTATTTCAACCTGTTTCGGGTCGGTTTGCGCTTATTGGGCAGAATGGCGATAACGGTCGACGGCGAGAGCCGTCAGGCGTTTTTTGTCTATCTTGCCGACGGCGGTGAGCGGCCAGTGGTCCAGAAACTCGATTTGGTCAGGAATTTTCCACGCGCTGAGCCCCATACGGGTCAGTTGTTGACGCAACTGCTGATAGTCAGTTGGCACCTGCTGCGCGATGATAAACGCGCAAATCCGCTCGCCAAGCAGCGTGTCCGGCGCGGCGACCACCGCGCAATCTTGCACTTCCGCTAAACGCAGCAGTGCCGATTCCACTTCAGCCGCGGCTATTTTTTCTCCGGCGCGGTTGATCTGCTCTTTTATGCGTCCCTCAACGTGCAGGTTCCCCACCTCATCCAGCCTGACATTGTCGCCTGTGCGGTAAAACCCTTGCGCGGTAAAGGCCTGCGCGTTGTGGGCAGGGGCGCGGTAATAGCCCGAAATGGTATAAGGGCCGCGCGTTAACAATTGCCCGGTTTCGCCCGGCGCGACGTCGTTCTCGTCTTGATCAACGATGCGGATTTCATCCAGAGGGGACAACGGGCGCCCCTGGCTGTGGAGAATGGTGGCATGCGGATCGTCCAGCCGGGTAAAACAGAGCAGGCCTTCCGCCATACCGAAAACCTGTTGCAGGGTACAGTCAAAGGTGGCGATAACCTGCTCAGCAAGCGTCGGGTCGAGCCGGGCGCCGCCTGCCTGAATGACGCGCAGCGACGAAAGGTCGCTGTCTTCCCACTCCCTGGCCTGCACCCATAATTGCGCCAGCGCCGGAACCAGGGCGACGTGAGTCACTCTTTCCTGCGCGATTAAAGGCATCACCTCATCACAGCTGGCGCTGTCGGTCAGCACCACTTTTCCGCCGCAGGCAAGCGTTCCCAGAATACCGGGGCAGGCCAGCGGAAAGTTATGCGCCACCGGGAGGACGGCGAGATACACGCTCTGTTGGCTGATGCCGCACAGTTCAGCAGAAGCGCTGAAGTTATAGCTATAGTCGGCATGTCGGCGCGGGATGAGTTTGGGCGTGCCGGTTGTGCCGCCTGAGAGCAACAACAACGCGGTGGCGGAAACATCAGGCTGCGGCCATGCCTGTCGCTCACCGTGAAGGGAGAAGAGCGGCGTAAAATCGTCGCTCACGGTCTCTCCAGCGACCAGAACATGACGCAAGCAGGCGTGTTTGTGCGCCATCTGTCGGGCCAGCTCTGCGTGGTTTTCCCCGTGAATAACGTAAGCGACGGGTTGCGCCAGCTCAATCAGCGCGTCGATATCCAGCGCCCGTTGCGAGGGCATCGCCAGCACGGGGATAACGCCCAGTCTTAACAAGGCGAACAGCAGGGTAACAAACGCGTTGTCGTTGGGAAGCTGCACAATTACATGCTCCCCCGAACGCAAACCCAGTGATGACAGACCTGCGGCAAGTTCGTCAACTTGTGCATCAAGCGCGCTGTAGGTTAACGACCCCTTTGCATCAACGACGGCAATTCGCGAGGCATAACGGGCCGCCCAGTGGCGCAACTGTTCGGCAATGGGTAAGGGATACTGTTCAATCAGAGATTCAAAGGAAGAATTCATGCGTCACCTTTCTGAAGTACTGGGCTGTTTTTGCAACGCGGTCATTGCAGAAAATGCGTGGGGAAAATGGCGGACAATCTGCGTAAAAAAGGACCGGGCTTGTTGAATGGGATAGAAATGATCGCCGTCAATCACCACCGGGCCTGTAACGTGGCTCAGCCACTGACGCCAGGCATCGACCTGCTGCCAGGAGGCTTCGCGATCGTGGCTGCCGCACAATAACAGCGCAGGCGTGCGCAGCGGCGGACAGACGTCGGGCGAGTCGTAGTGATAGCTCTCGGTGGCGTAAAAATCAGCGCGCAGAAGAGGAAGAAACAGCGACATTAATTCCTGGTTTTCCCGCAGTTCAGGAGAACATCCGCCAATGTCTATCAGCTCAGCGATAAAGTCGGCATCATCGCGATGGCTGAGCTGGCGTTCAGAATGCATATGCGGGGCATGGCACCCGGAAATAATCAGTCCTTGTGGCGCAAGCCCCCGTAGCTCCAGAAGTCGGCAGGTTTCAAACGCCACCTGCGCCCCCATGCTGTGCCCGGCGAGTAAAAGCGGCGTGTCAGGCGATACGGATGCTTCCAGCTCGTTCGCCAGCAGTGCCGCCAGTTGTGTAATGCTTCTGAGCGGTTCCAGATGGCGAAGGCGATCGCGCCCCGGCCAGGTCACCAGAGAAAGCGCGCAATCAGCCAGTTGCTCAGCTTGCCAGTGGCGAAACGCGCTACTGCTGCCGCCAGCGAAAGGGCACATGACCAGATGCGCAGTATTGCCGTTCCGGGCGGGCCACAGCGGGATGCACATTGCAGATTGCGTCACAGCGCCTCCTTATCATCATCGTTGTAGAAACCGGCTAACCGGTCGTGGTGCGGCGGCGTCAGGCGTCTGATCTCCGCATTGCCGGTCTTACGTAAAATCTGCTGCCATAAACGTGATAACGCGATCTGATGTACGCTTTGGCAGGCCGCTGGTGGATGTTCGCCCGCCAGATGGCTGCGCAACTGGTGTAGCAACCAGCTGACGCCCTCCGGCCCGACGGTTTCGCAGCAGTCGCGCCAGCTCAGGGGCGCCGCGCTGCGCGTCAGACCCGGCAGATCGCGCAGGATCTCCGGTCTGCGGTAGAGGCTGTGGGCGTTCTCCTGATGGTCTGCGACAAACAGGCTGGATGACCAGATGACGGGGCCGTAGCTCGCCTCCAGCGAAAGATGACCTTCCGGCCAGCCCAGCAGCAGGCGGTGCATGATAAGGCTATGCATATCTGGATCGTCAGGATCGAGATAGCGCTGAAGCAGCAGGCAGGCTTCTCCCTCCGGCCAGAAGAGTCTCAGACAGTGAAAATCGCTAAAGCTGCCAACCACGTCGCACTCCACGGCGGCGGCATCAACGCCCAGAGCCAGCAACAACAAATCCAGAGTGGAGTAGAGCAACTGTCGGCTGGTGGTGGCGTGGACTACCGGCGGCGTCTTAGCCAGGCAGCGACGCAGCTGCTGCGCATCGCGAAGCCATGTGCGTCCCGCGCGCGTATGCGGATAAAACGTGTTTACCCAATAGCAGCAGCCCTGTTCCTGCGCCAGCGTTTGTAAGGAACTGATGTCATCCGGGTGGAGGGGATGCTCCTGAATGACGTGTACGCCGCGCGTCAGAAAGTGTCTGGCAAGCTGCGTACCGGTTCCTCCGGCGACGGTCGAACGCACGACAATACAGGCGATATCCGGCATCCTGGTTATCTGTTCCGGCGAGGTATACAGCGGAATGCCAAACGCATGAGCCAGCTCTCTTGAACGGGCGCTTCCCTGCGCCAGCAGGCCGACCAGTTCCAGCCCCTCCGGGGGCTGCATAAAGGCATTCAGGTACATTTCGCCAAATTTGGCGCCCACAATCAGTACGCGTTGTTTTGGGGAGGCGGACGGCATCATAACGTGTTCTCCGGTTGCGTTGAGGTTGCGCAAAGCCAGCGCGTAATGTGTTGCGCACAAGCCTGAACGTGGGGGGCTTCCATCATGATTTGCCAGTGGCTGGCTTCAATCACAGCGTCGTCGGCGTTGTTTATCCAGCCCTGCCACTCGGTTTCTGCTGGCGTCCAGCGCGCGGGTCTCCCGGCGGCATACACCATGAGACAGGGGACCAGAACGCTTTCGCCCGGCGTATGCTCAGTCAGTAAACGCAGCAGATGCGCGATGTTGTCGAGCCACGTTTCTGCCGCTTGCAGCGTCAGGTTTTGCGACACCATACCGGCCGTTTTAGCGAGGCTGATAAAGTCGGCAAGCTGGCTGTCGGGCGTCTGCTGGTCGAAATGTTCGGGCAGTGCCAGAGGCGTTTGTCCTTCGATTAACAGGCGCAGCAGGGCCGCCCGGTTTTCGCAACAGAAATCCTGTCGGCACACGGGATCGATTAACACCATCCGAACCTGCTCGCCTTTGGCGTACAGGCGTTGTGCGGCGCCCGCCGCAAGAAACGCGCCATACGACCAACCCGCCAGCACATAAGGGCCGTGAGGCTGCTGACGACGGATGCACCCGACATACTCATCGATCATCTGGTCGAGCGTGGCAAAGCGCTGCGGCGATTTTGCTTGCAGGCCGAAAACGCGCCTGTTCAACGCGCTAGCGAGCGGCAGCCAGGCGCTGATATCGCCGTCTGAAGCGTGGAAGACAAACAGGGTTTCCTCACCGTCGCCCTGGCAAAGGGGTATCGGGTTGTCCTCTCCTGACGTAGCCGCCTGTAGATGGGCGCAGAAGTCGCTCAGCGTCGAATGGCTGAACAGATCCTGAAGGTTAGCCCTGGCAATCCCTCTCCGGTTTAGCTGCGCGACCATCCTTGTCGCCATCAGGCTGTCGCCGCCCAGTTCGAAAAAGTCGTGATGCCTTGCCACGGGGCGAGACAGCAGCGATTGCCAGAGTTCAGCCACCTGTTTTTCCAGCGCCGGATTCCCCCCGGCAACTGGCGTGGGTTTGGCTGGCTCAGTCGGCGCATCAGACGGGGCATGCAGCGGCGTAAATAACGCTTCTCTTTGCCGGATCTGTAAAATGGGCAGACCGGTGCCAAAGCGCTGCTGTAAATAGCGGCTCACGGCTTTTTTATCCGGGCGATTTACGCCAGGCGAACGCGCTACCAGCAGATGCTGGCGCAGCGGCGACGATTCCTGCGCGGGCCACGCCAGCTCGTTTGCAAACCCGGCCTGAACGAGAACCTCCTGCCATGCGGAGCGGGTGAGCATCGGTTTCTCATCCCGGCGGCGGAAATCGCGGTATCCGCTTAATCCCTCAATAAAGCCCACGCTCGCCAGCTGGAATACGCTGTTTCGCTCCGTCGCTTCAACGATCAGCAAACGTCCGCCGGCTTTCAGCAACAGTTTTAATCTGCGCAACGTCTGGACGACATGGCTGGCGTCGTGGAGCACATTGACGGCAACGATCAGGTCGTAACCCGCCTCCGGGTGGGCGGTGAAATCCAGCGGCTGGTTGATGTCGAACAAGGCATAAGACACCTGCGATTCATCATGGAAACGGGCTCTGGCGTCATTGAGGAACTGCGCGGAGACGTCCGTGAAGTGGTACGACTGCCGCGTGTTCCGCGTGGCCTTCAGCACCGGCGCGGTAGTGGCTGCGGTTCCGGCGCCAACCTCCAGAATCCGTTCTGCGCTGCACAAGGCGGCAATCTGCGCGGTATAGCGATTCAGACAGGCGCTGGCGGGGTTGTCGCGATACAGCGCGTCGGTAACGCGATGCTGCTCGTTGAACAGCAATTCCAGCGGAGAACACTGCCCGGAGAAGAGGGCGTCGTGCCGGGCGATGCAGGTTTCCAGATACTGCGCCAGCGCCTGGCTCCATTGGCTTTGCGGGCACGCTTCCTGAGGCTCAGGAATCTCGCTGAGCGGAATGCGGCAGCGCCAGCTTTCACCTTCGCGGATTAACCACTCTCTTTCCGTCAGACACTGTAGCCACTGGCGCAGCAGACGCTGGTGAGACGCTTGCGCGGACAGCGCCTGTACTATTGCGCTAAAGCGATGGGCGATCTCCGGCGTGGTAAACAGGCCGTGACGATTTAGCGTAGCCGCGATCCCCTGTAGCGCACGCGCCTCCAGCCAGCGCCAGGTCGCCTCCAGCTCATCAAGCTGCGCCTGCTCAGGCAACGGCAGCGCCAGTTGGGTAAGTTCGTGCTCATCAGGCATCGCCGCTGATGGCGAAGGATCGTCGGCCATCACGATATCCAGCGTCAACGCGCCCTGTTCGGTTATTTCCGCTCTGGCCTGCCGGATGCCGGGGTATTCGAGCGTCACCTGCTCAATATCCCGCAGGTCGTAGTCCGCCTGCGCGTTCAGCGGCCAGCGTCGGCGGGGAATGTGCCCGGCGATGCCGCTGGCGAGAGTCTTCAGGCTTTCAGGGGCGGCGATGACGGCTTGCAGGATGGCGCAATAGTCATTAAACATCGCCTCGGCAGCGCCGGGTTCCAGCACGTTGTCCATGCAGTACCAGCTAAACATCAACTCGCCGTCGCTCTCCATGACCTGATGATCCAGCCAGACCTGCGGCGTTTGCGTGAATACATAGCAGGGTTCGCCGAACAGATGGCTCATCGCCTGATCGATAGTCATGCCTTCCAGCGTCATCCCCAGCATACTGGTAAACACTACCGGCATCAGCGGTTGACGTTGTGATCCGCGCAGGCGGCCCAGCTCACGGATCACCTCAACACCGTTCATTTCACTGTGCGCCATGTTTTGCCAGAGGCGCTGTTGGGTCTGTTGCATCTGCTCTTGCAACGTCACCGGCGCTGAGAAGTTAAAATCAACCAGCGTGACGGAGGTAAAATCACCAATTAACTGGTTGATTTGCGGATGGATCGGCTGGCGATTGAAGAACGTCAGGTTCAGCGTAAATGTTGTGGTACGGCTCCAGCGCTCAAGGGTGGCGGCAAACAGCGTGAGCAGCGCGGCAGACGGTGTGACGCCTTGCTGCTGCCAGCGCTGTTTCACGGCCTGCCATTCTGTCTTGCCGATCGTCGATTTGAAGGTGGTGAAGTGTGGCGTTTCCGGGGGCGTCTCAACCACCGGCAGCTCTGGCGCTAAGGGCAGTTGCGGCAGTTTTTCCTGCCAGTAATCCCAGGCATCGTGCCATGCCGATGTCTGTCGGCGCGCCTGTTCAGCCATCACATAATCACGGAAGGTAATAGCGAGCGGCGCCAGCGTTTCACCGCGCCAGACCTGCGCCAGGTCGTCCATCATGACTTTAAAACTCTGCACATCAAACTGCAAAAGGTCGAGGTTCATATGCAGACGGTAATGGCAATCGTCGATTTCGCTGACCACCAGCTCAAAAAGAGGCCACTGGTCGGCAGGCAAAACGCGATAGCTCAGTTCATGCCGCCGTTTTTCCAGCGCGATGCGCTGTTCTTCCGGGGAAAGCGCGCGCAGATCGTCACGCGGGATGTGATACTCCGGCGTTGTCGCCAGGATTCGCTGCTGCCCGTCGGCATCAACCACCATACGCAACATATCGTGGCGTGCGATGAGCTGGTTCCATGCTTTCTCCAGTATGGCGAGATCGAACTCATCGTGGCGTTTATCCCACTCAAACAGGACGTGACAGGCGACGCCGCCATAGCCAATGAGGTGGGTTCGCCCCAGCCAGTAGGCGTGCTGAATGGGCGTCAAAGGGAAGGGCGCATAACGCTCGTCGGCGTCGTGCCGCAACAATTCCGGCTGCGAAGCGGCAGGCGTCGCCTCTGGCTTAGAACAGATAAGCTGCGTGAGTCCATGAGGAGACAGATCCTGCCACGCCCGTTCCGCATTGATGCGTACACCCAGGTAGTGCTGAATATCGCTACTGAGTTCAAGGAAGAGCAGCGAGTCCATGCCGAGTTGCAACAGATCCTGGTTTGGATGCATTGACGCCGGATCGCTCAGCCTTAGCTGAACCGCAATCCGCTTTTTCAGCCATGCCATCACCGCTGTTTCATCGCTCAGGCTGCCGTTAAAGGCGTTGTCATCAGCAGGAGGAATGACCGGCGTTGCGGCTTTTTCTGTGGCGCTGATGTTAAACAGAGCCTGTTGTAACGGGGGCATTTTGTCGGTAAAAACGCGCATCGCCAGTCGCCACGGGGCGCCGCGCATCACCGCCTGTTCCAGGTGCCAGCAGCCTTCGGCATCGCTTAACGCGCCCATACCTCGGCTGGCGAGCGTCGCCAGCATTTCCGGCGTGGCCGCCCGACCGCTTTCTCCCCATGCGCCCCAGGCGACAGAGAGCGTTTTCGGCGCATCAAGGGTGGAAAACTGCTGGGCCAGCCCGTCCAGGTAGCCGCAGGCCAGCGCATGGGCGCTCTGACCCGGCGCGCCGAGGGTGGCGGCAGCGGAAGAGTAGAGAATAAGATAGCGTCCGTCGTGGTTGCGCAGGGTTTGCAACAGCTGGCTTGCCGCCTGCGCTTTTACCGCGAAAACGGCAGCCAGCTGGTGGTCATCAAGCTCCTGCAAGGGCGCGTCAGCCAATACGCCAGCGGCATGAATCGCTCCGGCAATGCCGCCGTTGGCCGCCAGATCGTCAAGAACCGTGGCCAGTTGCCCGGCATCGCCCACATCACAACGGCAGACGCGCGTCTGCCCGCCCTCCACGTCGCGTAGCCATGACTCATCCACGCGCGGCGCCAGCAGGGCGATGCGTCGCGCCCCTTTTTCTCTGAGCCAGTTCACGGCAAGGCGGCCTAATCCGCCAAACGCTCCGGTCACCAGATGCCAGCGGCTATCGCCGGTAAACACGTTTGCCGGTAATTCAGCGGCGCATCCCGTATTGGGCGCCAGTGAAGGGAGCCAAAGGGTGTCACCCCGTGCGGCGAGCCAGCGCTGTGATAGTGAGACTGCGCTCAACCCTTGATGCAGCGTTTCCCACGGGGTGTTTTCGGCGAGATCGATGGCGGCAAGCAACCGTTCCGGCTGTTCGTTGGCCGCGACGCGAAGCAAGGCCCATAGCGCGTGATGGGATGCAGAGAGTGCTTCATTTTCCTCGACTCGCCACGCGCGGCGAGTAACCACAATCAATCCGGCTGCGCTGGCGGTGAGCGCTGCTATCACTTTCTCCGCTAAGGCCAGCGTATCCTCGCTCTCCTCAACAATCATCAGTCGTGAAGAGGCGTGCGGATCGTGAATGATGCCGTATTGCGCCAGCTCGTCGCTGCGCGCAAGCGTACCGGCGCTGAAGCTAAAGGTAAGCGGATGGTCAATGCTGGCGACGTTGAGGGGCGTCCAGAGCCATTGATAATGCGTTTGCGGCGCAGGAAGAGGCTCGGCGGGCGATAGCGGCAGCCACTCGCCAGCAGGATGACGGGCTTCAACGCGCATCTGACCGCGGGAAAAGGCTTCGTTTTGCCAGCTTAAGCGAACCTTCCCCAGCCACTCCGGGGCGGCGACGGGGGGCGGTTCCACAGGCAGAGCGTCGCCATGACGCTGTGAAAGCAGACGCCAGGCCTCCTGCCAGCGGGCGTTAAACCGTTCGGGCTGACCTGCGCAATCAGACCAGTCGGCGAGATAATCACCGTTATCCGTCAGCGCCTGCCCCAACACGGGTTCTGATGGCGCGGTGAATGTTACGGCGCTAACCGCCTGACCGGGCAGCGTGGCGAGAATGATATGTTCGCTCATCCCGGCGGTCGGGCTGCCATCCTGCGGTAGCCACGCCACTTTGCTGAATCCGGCGTGGCGGCACTGTTGTTGCCACTGAGCGGTGGTGAGGAATAACTCACCTTCGCGGGCGTCGAGATCCTGTAGCGGAAGAACCAGCGGGCCGAAAACGAAGTCAAACAGACGCATTGGCTGGGTGATTTCGCGCATCAGCAGGCGCCCGCCCGGCTTGAGCAGGGGGCGCAGATTATCGAGCGTGCGGCCAATATGGCGGGTGGCGTGAATCACGTTCGCTGCCACGATAAGATCGTAAGACTGTGCTTGGAAACCCTGAGACTGCGCCTCTTTTTCGAGATCCAGCTCGCTATACTTCACAAAATCATAGTCGGCGAATTTCTGCTGGGCGCGACGGGTGAACAGCGCCGAGATATCGGTGAAATGGTACTCCAGTGCCGGAACGCCGTTGAGTTCCGGCAGCAGCCACGCGGTGGTGCCACCGGTTCCGCCGCCAACTTCAAGAATACGCAACGGCTGGCGGGGCTGACGCGTCTGGACAATGCCGCGTAATACCCCGGCGGCGATTTGGTTGAAATAGCGGCCAAAGCTGAATTCCTGATACAGCACTTCCACGCCGTCGGAGGCGCTTTGCGGGAAGATAATCGCCACCGGTTCTTCCGCGCCGCTCATCATTTCATATAACCGATCGCCGGCACGGGCGATGGTGTCGGGAATAGCCTGAAAACCTTCACAATAACCGGCAAGTTCCGTCAGCAGTGATTCCCGCTGTTGATGTTCAATGGGGCGGGCGCGGACGTATCGCCCGTCGGTGCAGCGGTAATCGCCGTCGACCACGCAGTTATTCAGCAGGCGCTGGAGTAGCTGCTGGTAGCGGGGCAGCAAACGTCCACGGCGCATGATGGTCATGGCGTCCACGCCGTTCTCAATGGCATCGCCGGTACAGCGTTGTACCAGTTGATCGACGTAGATGGCGTGCAGTCGCGTGGCGCACTGTTTAAGCGCTTCCAGGCGAGGGAGATCGAGCGCTGTCGCGGCGCGACTCGCCACCTCCAGTCCGGCAGACAGCGCTGCGTCGGCAGGCTCGCAGGCCGGGGAGACGCGCTCTTTCCAGTAACGCTCAGTATCAAACGGATAACATGGCGCAGCGATACGTTGTCCATCGCCCGCCAGCAGGTCGGCCCACGGTAGGGCGACGCCGGCAGCGTAAAGCTGGAGCAGGGCCTGATTGAGGACATCGCTCGCCTCTTTGTTACGCCGGGCGCTGGCTATCCAGTATGCGTTATCGCGGTATTCGCGCTGCCCGCAAGCAACCAACTGGGCATCGGGCCCCATCTCCAGAAAAACGCGGGCGCCGAGCTGATGCGCCACCTGAATACTCTGGATAAAACGCACCGGCTGGCGCATGTGTCGGCGCCAGTAATCCGCCTGGTTGAGCGTTGACTCATCAATGACGTCGGCGGTGAGCGTGGAAATAATCGGTATTTGCCCCGGCTCCGCGTGCAGTCCCGCGCAGGCGTCCTGGAACCGATCGAGTATCGGCTCCAGTAAAGCGGAGTGCGCCGCACCGGTTACGCTCAGGCGACGATAGTTAATGTCATGCTGCGAGAGCGTGGCGCAAAATACCGCGAGACGGGCTTCCGGCCCGGAAAATACCGTATGTTGCGTACCGTTGTTGGCGGCGAGATCCAGCTCAAACTGGCGAGCCAGCGGCATCAGCGTGTCTTCGTCTGCAAATACCGCCACCATCGCGCCGCTTGCGCACTGCTGCATTAGCGCGCCGCGCCGACAAACCAGTGGCATGACCTGTTCAATCGTATAGTGTCCGCAGACAACGGCAGCGGCAAATTCACCGACGGAATGCCCAATGGCGAAGTCTGGCTTCAGTCCTTCAGCACGCCAGTGCGCCGCCATCGCGATTTCAAACGCGACAATCGCCGGCTGCGCCCAGGCCATATTGTCCAGCTGCGCCGAATCGGGGTTAAACATCGCTTCGCGCAGTGACGGCGTGAGCATTTCGCTACAGGCGGAAAAACAGCGATCCAGCGTGTCGGCAAACGCCGTTGAGTGCTGGTACATCGTTTGACCCATCGTGCGCCAGTGCGAGCCCTGGCCGGTAAACAGCCACACCTGCTTGCCGCTGGCGCCGTGGCCGCTGTAAACCAGCGCCCCCGATTTCTCACCGGCCCAGGCTCTGAGCGCCTCGGCGGTTTCACGGTTTAATGGTGCCGCCAGGCGGAAGGGGAGATCGAGACGGCGCGCGTGCAGGGCTGTGAAGGCCAGAGAGCTGGCATCCGCATTCTCTCTCAGCGCCCCGGCATAATCCGTCGCCAGCCGCCGCAACGCGCTGTCGCTGGCGGCGCTGAGCAGCAGCGCGGTACTTTTTCTGCCGCTATCCGTATTGGGGAGGCGCGCGTTGAGCGCGTCGGGCAGCGAGGCGACGATCATATGGCAGTTGGTGCCGCCAATACCAAAGGAGGAGACGCCCGCATAGCGCATTTCGTCCTGCCATGCCTGTGCCGACACCGGTATGGTAAAGGGGCTCTCTTCAAGTTTCAGCGCCGGGTTGGGGGTGTGAAAATTCAGTAAGGGAGGAATTTGCCCGCGACTGACTGCCAGAACGGTTTTCAGCAGTCCGGCAATGCCCGCCGCGGTATCCAGATGGCCCATGTTACTTTTCACGGAACCGAGCGCACAGCGCTGATCCTGCGGGCGAGGCGCATAGACGTTGCGTAACGCTTCAATTTCAATCGCGTCGCCCAGCGGTGTGCCGGTGCCGTGGGTTTCAATGTAACCTACCTGCCTGTCGTCGATGGCCGCCAGCATTAACGCCTCTTCGATGACTGCCTGTTGCCCTGCGACGGAAGGGGCGGTATAGCCGACCTTTCTGTTGCCGTCGTTGTTGACCGCGCTGGAGAGGATCACCGAGATAATCGGATCGCCTGACAGCAGCGCGTCTCTCAGGCGACGCAGCACCACGCAGCCGAGACCGTTACCGGCCCAGGTGCCCTCAGCCGAGGCGTCAAAGGGACGACAGTGACCATCAGGAGAGAAAATCATTCCGGGCTGGTAGCGGTAGCCTGCCTGCTGGGGGAAAGAGAGCGCCACGCCGCCGGCAACCGCCATATCGGATTCGCCAGCGCGCAGGCTTTCACAGGCCAGATGCACGGCAACCAGCGAGCTGGAGCAGGCGGTCTGTACCGATAACGCCGGGCCGTGCAGGTTGAGTTTGTACGCGGCGCGGGTGGCAATATAGTCTTTATCATTACCCATCAGAGATTGCAGACCTTTTACCTGCGCGACTTCTGTCACGTTCAATGCTTCGCGACCGGGGTAGGTACTCATCCGGGAAGAGGCGAAAACGCCGGTCTTATGGGGGACGGCACCGGGGGCATAACCGGCATGTTCCAGCGCATGCCAGACCGCCTGCAAAAACAGGCGCTGCTGCGGGTCCATCGACTCCGCTTCCTGTCGCGAATAGCCAAACAGGGTGGCGTCGAAGCAGTCGGCGTTGTCTAATACCGTACCGATATTGACATAATGAGGATCGTCAATGATGGCGGCATCCAGACCGACGGCCAGAAGCTCTTCGCGCGTAAAGCGTCGGCTGCATTCACGACCTTCCAGCAGATTTTGCCAGAACGTTTCGCCATCCGGCGATTCAGGAAAATGGCAGGCGTAGCCGATAACCGCGACAGGTTCGCAGTCCGGGTAGTGTTGAGCGATCGATGCATCAATGGAATCTGCTGTCGGCGCAGAAGAGAAGCGCAAGTTATCCATAATCGGTCCCGTTTCCTAAGATTCACAAAGTCAATGGAACACCATGCGTTCTCGATGGCGTTCCGGGGAAAATCAGTTTGCTTCGCGCTATATCCGCCGCTGACGACGGCGAACAGGGCGAGGTCGTTTTGTTTTCTCCACCGTGGCGACGCCGGCCAGATAATCGGCCAGGGCAGCAGGAGAAGGGTGGGTGAAGAGGTCAAGCAACGTCAGGGTGGAAAATTCGTGACGTTGTAACAAAACGTGCAGTTGCACCAGATTCAGCGACGTTGCGCCCGCCTCAAAGAAGTTTTCTGCGGGCGTGACAGACTCGCCAACCACCTCGCGGAAGGCGTCGCAAATCAGGCTGACGGTGCTCTCGTCCGCCGCAATGTGTGGCTGAGAGTGCTCAGGGCATACGCGCGGTGAGCGCTCTGCACATTGCCCTGCGTGTTTAACGGGAGGCACCAGCGCGGCGAGCGGCAGTTGCCAGCCGCTTTCATCCTCGGCCATTCGGTTTAGCAATGCGCAATACTGTTCAAACTGGCGCTCCACCTGCCCGGCAGGAAACAGCGCGGCGACAAAATCCCAGTTAAAGCGCAGTTCGCCTTCGGATTCATAAATCTGGTGATCGAGCCAGACCTGCGGCGTCTGGGAGATGCCCCAGACCGGTTTGAGCAGATTACGCCGGGCGAGGAAGTTATCCTGCTCAAAGCCCAGTGCGCTGGTAAAGACGACGGGCATCGGAACGGCAGGCACGTTTTGCCGTTGCGCCAGTTGACGCATCACGCGGATGGCTGACACATCGCGGTGGTTGAGGTTCTGGCTCAGCCGCTGCTGTAGTGACTGCGCGCTGTGCAGCCAGCTTTCGCCGGGATGCCAGCTCAGCAGCATCAGCGAGGTGAAATCGCCCAGAATCTGGTTGATTTGCGGGTGCAGCGGTCGCCTGTCGAAAAGCGTAAGGTTAAGCGTGAACTCAGGCTGTGCACTCCATGCAGAGAGAACCGTTGACCACACCGACAACAGTACGGCCGACGGGGTGAGATGGGCGTCAGCCGCCCGTTTTTTCAGCCGATGCCAGCGCGTGCTGTCCAGTGCGCCGTTCAGGCGGGCGAAGCGCGGTGTTTCAACCTCCTGAGGCAAGCAGCGCAGCGGCAACGCAGGCGCCGGAGGAATATCATCAAGCTGCGCCTGCCACCATGCCAGAGAATCTGGATTGGGCGACTGTAGCGAGGGTTGTTGCAGATAATCCCTGAAGGTGACGGGCAGCGGCGGAAGCAGCTGTTGCGGGTAGCGGTAGCCGTGCTCCAGCTCCGCCAGCAGGATCTGCATGCTCAGACCGTCAAGCAACAGGTTATCTAGACACAGCCACAGGCGGGCAGGCATCCCGTCCACGTATCCGACCTGGAGATCGAATACCGGCCACACTTCGGGGTTGAGTACCTGATGCGCCAGTTTTTCGCGCACCCGCAACACCTCTTCAGGCGTATGGAGGGTGTGTGCGGGTATCACCCAGGGGGGCGTCTGTTCGAGCACCTGTTGCTGTCCATCACGCACGATGGCGCGCAGCATATCGTGGCGGGCGATTAATCGGTTCCAGACCGTCTCCAGCCGGGTGAGGTCCAGATCGGCAATTTCAAATTCAACAAAGAAATGTGAGCCGACGCCGCCCAGGGCAAAGCCCGGCTGACGCCCCACCAGGTAAGCCTGCTGCACGTCGGTAAGCGCAAAGGGCTGGTAGCGATCTTCAGGGGAGTGGACGAATGGTTGTTCGACCGGGACGTCGGTTTTCCGCAGCGTGGCGGCAAAATCCGCCAGCCGGGGATGATTAAACAGGTCGCTTAATTGCGCTTCATAACCTGCTTGATGAAGTTGCCCGGTCAGACGGGTCGCCAGCAGGCTATCGCCGCCTTGCTGGAAGAAGTCGGTTTCTCTGGTGACATTGCCAGTTGATAAGAGTTGCTGCCAGAGGGTGGCAACCTGTTTTTCAATGTCGCCCTGGGGTAAATCCGCTTCGGCCGGGTTTTCCGCTTCAGGGGTATGACGACGCTTCAGCGCCTGGTAGTCAATTTTCCCGTTAGCCGTCAGCGGTAAGGCGTCGAGGAAGACGATCCGTTGCGGCACCATCCACCCCGGCAGACGCCCGGCGAGGGCGGCCTGAAGTTGACGGGGATCGCGGCGCACCTGCCTGTCAGGACATTGTACGAGGAAGCGTTGTAACCCCGCGACCTCATCGCCATGCTGACAGTTGAAGCCGGCCGCGCTAAATAATGCCGCCCAGTCGGCGCTGTTATGCAGCAAGGCCTCCGGCTGCCCATTGGTTAACAGGAGCGTGCTGAGTAGGGCGGACGGCGTTAACTGGCGAAACTCCATCACGTAGAGCAGCGCGCCGGGAACGGCAAGCTGTTGTAATGTCGCAAGGAGCCCGGGATCTTCCGGCAGCAGACGATGTAGGGCGTTATTAAGCCAGATAATGTCCGCCGAGTGAGCGTGCGCCGCCAGCGTGTCTGCATTCCAGAGGGACAGACGGGCGCCAGGCCAGGGGGCGAGCCTCTGCCGGGCGCTCAGCAGCATCTCCTGGCTCTGCTCAAGCCCGACATACTCAATCTGTCCGGCGTGGAGCTGTGCTAACAGCGATTCTGCGGCGCGGCCAGTGCGGGTTCCCACCTCAAGCAGGCGTACAGGGCGCTGTAAGCGCTGTGCAAGCTGTTGGCAAATTGTCGCCAGTTCCTGAATATACGGGGCGCTGGCCGGATGGTTAAAGGCCAGGCTTTCCGGCGACCACTGCGCGTCGTTCAGTAACGACAGTTCGTTACGGGCACCGCGAAGAATTTGCGATAACGTTAAATCATGTCCGCTGAAGTGCGGGTGCTCATCCTCGCGTTCTTCACCAGCGCAGACCTGATAACCTTCAGCAGCGGGCTTCAGTCGCCGTTGTGTCACCAGAAATGCTAACCAGCGTTCCACCACGGCCTGCCAGCGCGGCTGGATAGCGAGTGAGTTCATCAGGGGGAGAGGATCGGCGCCAGCGGTGTGACCCGGCTTCAGTTTTAGCAGGCGATGCTGAAGGAAATCGGCTACCTGTTCTGCGGAGATCTCTGGCGAGATGGCGCAACAGGGCAACGTTCCCGCAAGCGTGTGCCACGCCTGCGGCAGTGCCGGGTTCCGATGATCGGTAACGCAAAAAGCCTCGCCCTGAGGAACAACGTATGCCGCCAGCGTTTTTTCTTTTTCGCCGATCGCCAGAACGGTTGCTTGTTTCACCCCCGCCAGCTGGCTGAGCGCGCTTTCGATTTCGCCCAGCTCGATGCGATATCCTCCGACTTTGACCTGCTTGTCGCGACGACCGAGGAACTCGATTGTGCCATCTGACCAGTAGCAGCCGAGATCGCCGGTGCGATACCAGCGCTCGTCCGGGAGCGTCAAAAATTGCTGCTCGCTACGCAGGGGATCGTTGAAATAGCCTTCCGCGACCCCAATGCCGCCAATCCATAATTCACCCGGCACCCAGTCAGGGCAGTCCCGGCCCTGTTCATCCACCACCCGGTAGCGTTGGTTGGTTAGCGGAAAACCGTAAGGGATGGAGCGCCAGTGGGCAGGGACGTCGTGAATTTCGCAGGCGTTAGACCAGATAGACGCCTCGGTGGCGCCGCCCATCGCGATAAATTGTCCTTGTGGCCGGAAGGCCCGATAACGGGCGGGGAGGTCAAGCCCGATCCAGTCGCCGGAAAGCATCACTGCGCGCAGGTTTTCCGGCGTGGCGTCGGCGAAACCTTCACACCAGGTCAGCAGCATATCGAACAGCGCCGGGACGCTGTTCCAGAGCGTGACCTGATGGCGCTGGATCAGCTCACACCATGCGTGAGGATCGCGCCGTTGATTTTCCATCACCATCACCAGCGCGCCGCCCGCGCGCAGTACGCCAAAAATGTCGTAAACCGATAAATCAAAATGTAGGGCGGAGAGGGCCAGCACCCTGTCATGCGGGCCAACCTGATAGCGGGTATTGATATCGCAACAGGTGTTAAGCGCTCCCCGGTGAGAAATGACTACCCCTTTCGGCGTACCGGTAGAGCCGGAGGTGTAGATAATGTAGGCCGGTTGCGTGGGGGCGCGTACTACCGGGTTGGCGATCGGCTCCGCCTCAATGGCCTGCTGCCAGGCAAGGGCGGGAATATCGTCTGACCCGGCGCTGGCGTCGTGCTGACAAATGAGCACTAGCCGGACGCTGGCGTCAGCGTAGATTTTCTCGCGCCGTGCGGCAGGCTGATCCAGCGAAACCGGAACGTAAACCGCCCCGGCCAGCAGGACGGCCAGAACCGCAACAAGTTGTCCTGCGCCTTTCGACATCGTGATAGCCACATTATCGCCGGGCTGAACCCCGCACTCGATTAACCTGCCCGCGCAACGGCGGGCAAAGTCTGTCAGCTCATGATAATTCCACTGATAACGCATGTCCGTTACCGCCAGCGCCTGCGGCTGTTGCAGAGCGATACGGAAAATGCCTTCATGCAGCAAGCCTTCGGGAATGGGGGCGCCGGTGGCGTTGACCCGTTCGCGTATCGCGCGCTGGCTGGCGGGCATCATATCTGCGAACGGCTTTTGCCAGGCGCTTTCGTCATCGCAGAGTTGGTTAATCAACTGGCAGTAGGCGTCGAACAATGTTTCGACTAACGCCGGAGGGAACAGCGCGTCGTTGCTGTCCCATTGTAGCCAGACCTCGCCGTGATGCTCGAACGCCAGATGATCTATCCAGACCTGCGGCGTTTGCGAGATGCCCCATTCCGGCTCGCCCAACGGCGATTCTGCGCGGCTGCTGTAGAGGGAACGCCCCAGATTGCTGGTAAATACCACCGGGGCGCCGTGGGGGTAGCGCTGCTGGCGTTTGAGTTCACGGAGTAATTCGACGCCGGACCAGTGGCGATGCTCCCAGTCCTCCGTAAACGTGAGCTGGTTTTTACGCGCCAGGTTGCTGACGGTATCGCCATCGCAGGCGGTATCCAGCAGAAGAATATTGGTGAAGTCGGCAAGCATCGCGCCAACCGCCGGGTGCAGCGGCTGTCGGTCGAATAAGGTGATGTTAAGCAGCAGACGCGTCAGGCCGCCCCAGCGAGCCAGCACGGCAGAAAAACAGGTCGCCAGCGCCATTGTCGGCGTCACGCCATACTCGCCGGCCCGGTTGCTAAAGGCGTGCCAGCGTGTTGCCGGGACAATCATGCGGCGTCGGGTATTACGGACTTCACGTAGCGTGGCGGGTTCGCAGGCCAGCGGCAAGACGGGCGCGGGGGGAAGCGTCGATGCTTTCGCCAGCCAGTAAGCGCGCGCGTCGTCTCTCAGTGGTTGATTGATCTTCTGCTGGTGCAGCAAATACGAGCGGAAATCATAGCGGGTGTCGATAGCCGGCAACGATTCTCCGGCCAGCAGGGCGTTAAGCTCATCGAAGAAAAGCGTAAAGCTGGAGGCATCCATAATCAGCAGGTCAATATTGACATGGAGGCGGTGGCGATTGTCCGGCAAGAGCGTCAGCTGAAAATCAAACGTTTCGCCGATTTCCACGCGTAAAAGACGGTGGCTCAGGCGCTGGCGCAGTGCGTCCAGATAGGCCTGGCGGCTTTCAGCGTCGTTATGGCGTAAATCATGAACGGTGACGCCGTTCCAGTAAGGTTGCGGTAGCCAGACCTGCTGCCCGTCGGGGCGAAAGGCGATATGCAGCATTGGGTGGCGTTGCAGCAAGGTCGTGATGGCCTGCTCCAGCTGCGACGCCGTCAGACAATGGCCTTCAAACTCCTGATACAGGTGGCAACCCACGCCGCCAAGCGTCTGCCCCGGCATGCGGCCCGTCAGGTAGGCGTGCTGTACTGGCGTCAATGGGAAGGGGGTACTTTCGGTCATGTTCGGCCAGGATGATTCGTCGGGCGGCGTTTCTTCTTCTGCGTTCTCCGGCGACCGGCTGAGCATTAACTGGTTCCATGCCGCCAGCGTGGGGGCGGCATACAGCTCGCGAAGGGTAAGGCGGTAGCCATTTTTACGAAACCAGTGTAACCATCTCATCAATCTTATGGAATCCAGGCCGGCCTGGATCAGGTTGCTCTCTTCATGTAACTGCTGCGGCGTTAAATTCAGTTCCTGTATGAGCCGCTCGCGTAATTGTTGGTAATCAGCCGCGTGGCGGTTGTCCGGTAACAGCGAATCCTGAGATGGTGCGCCAGAAATCATTCTTCCTCCTGATGACACGTCTTACCGAAAAGCATTACTTATATGAGAATAATAATTATTAACAATTGGATGCTACCCGAAACGGGTTTATTTATGCCCGTTTCGGGTTGGTAACAGGCGGAAAGAACAGAGGCCCGGATGGGGTATCCGGGCCTCTGTCAGGGAGGAGTTTAGGGGGGCGCGACCCCGGTTACATCCCGCGTTTAAAGGTCGAAGGAGTTACGCCAAACTGTTTCTGGAAGGCGGCAGAGAAATGGCTGGCGTTGGCATAGCCCAGATCGGCCGCCACCGTCATGACGGAGGTATTGCCGTTGGCCAGGCGTCTTCTGGCTTCCTGCATTCGTTCAGCCTGAAACAGGCCATAGACGCTGTTGTTGAACAGAACGCGGAAGCCTCGCTTAATTTTGAGAACGCTCAGACCGGACTCTCTGGCCAGCTCCGCGACGCCCGGCGCTTGCGTCAGATCAGCCAGCAGCAGATCCTTCGCCCGCAGCAGTTTCTGGCGTTCTATCGGGTTGAAGTGGCAGGAGAGGCAACTGGCGTCTTCGCGATGTTCATCCAGCACCAGACTGAGCATGACCAGACTTTGCCCCTGCAACCATAGCGTCGACGGCTTTTGTTCATGACTGAAGCCGCCGTGCATGCGCATCAGTGCGTGACGCAAGGCCTGAGCCGTTAAGTGGGTTTCAGCATTACAACGCTGCTGCTGGCAACAGCAGTGGGAGTCGATCTTATTCTTAATGACCGCGCTAATATCCGGCACCCACAGCGCGAGGGTTTCAGGGCTGAAGGAGAGGGTAATGCTCTCGAATCGGCCACAATAGGAGGCGCTGCCGCGACAGTCTGGCGTATGGGTAATGTAATGGCGATTGTGCGCAAGCTCCCAGTCGGTGTGGCGCCGGAGTCCCTGAATCGCAAAGCGCGATGTGCCTTCCAGGATGCACGAGAAGTTAATCCTGCCCAGATCGTCGTGTAGCTGCAACGTCTCAGGCCGCGCAAAATGGCCCCTCCAGAGCAAAATATCCATACCTTCCTGCAACGAACAGCGCAGCAGTTCACACTGAGCAGGAATATTGCCATCGTTTGCAGGTTTCCCGACCACCAACTGGTGAATAGAGATTTCAGATTGCGTTTGCGGTGACTCCATCATGACCTGGTTATCTCCCTGTGGCTTAGACCAATGCGGGTATAAATAGAACCGAATGGGGTAGATGAGTTATTGATAATGGTTATTATTCACATTAATTCTCAGAACGCCACCCTGAATTGTCGTTTTTGGCGTCCGTAAAAATTCATCAGGAAATTCAGTTACTCCCATGTCATCTCAATCATCCAATACTGAATCGCTGTTCCGATTTCCTCTCTGGCAGGTGATTACACCGGTTCGCAGGAAGGTTATTTTAGCTATGGCGCTGGCGGGGCTGGCGGCATTAACCAGCCTGGGGGCGCTCCTTTTTCTGGCGTGGAGCCTGCGTGACATTCGCGCGACGCCTGACGTTATTCCGGCCTGGCCGCTGGGCGGCGTGATCGGCTGCGTGGTCTTAACTTTTGTTCTGCGCTTACAGGCGTTCAACACCTCTCATTACGCGGCTTTTCATCTGGAGAACATTCTGCGCAGCAGGTTAGCCCGTAAAGCATTGCAGCTTCCGCCTGGCGTGTTACAGCAAATGGGCAGCGGGTCAGTGGCGAAAGTGATGCTGGATGACGTGAAGTCGTTACATATTTTTGTGGCCGACAGCACGCCGCTCTATGCCCGCGCGATCATCATGCCGCTGGCGACAATCGTTATCTTGTTCTGGCTGGACTGGCGGCTGGCAATCGCGACGCTGGGGGTACTGGCGTTTGGATCGGTTGTTCTCGTGCTCGCCCGCCAGCGTTCGGAAGATATGGCTCAGCGTTATCATAAGGCGCGCGAGCAGGTTAGCGCGGCGGTTATTGAGTTCGTGCAGGCCATGCCCGTGGTGAGAACGTTTGATAGCGGCAGCACCAGTTTTTTGCGCTATCAACGCGCCCTTGAAGAGTGGGTCGATGTGCTCAAAACCTGGTATCGCAAAGCCGGTTTTTCAGCGCGTTTTTCCTTCTCGATTCTGAATCCTCTCCCGACCCTGTTTGTCCTGATCTGGTCGGGATACGGCCTGTTGCACTATGGCAGTTTCGATTTTATCGCGTGGGTGGCCGTTTTACTGCTGGGCAGCGGAATGGCCGAAGCCGTAATGCCAATGATGATGCTCAATAACCTGGTCGCGCAAACGCGTTTAAGCATTCAGCGTATTTATCAGGTTCTCGCGATGCCGGAGTTATCGCTGCCGCAGTCTGACCAGCAGCCGCAAGAGGCGAGCATTACCTTTGAGCAGGTGAGCTTTCATTATCCGCAAGCGCGTACTGGCGCCGCGTTGCAGGAGGTGAGCTTTCATGTGCCTGCCGGGCAAATTGTGGCGCTGGTCGGGCCAAGCGGCGCCGGAAAAAGCACCGTGGCGCGCTTGCTGCTGCGTTACGCCGACCCGGACAAAGGCCATATCCGTATTGGCGGCGTGGATCTGCGTGATATGCAGACGGACACCCTGATGAAGCAACTCTCGTTTGTGTTTCAGGACAACTTCCTTTTTGCCGACACGATAGCCAATAACATTCGTCTGGGCGCGCCGGATACGCCGCTGGAGGCGGTAATAGCGGCGGCCAGAGTGGCGCAGGCCCATGATTTTATTAGCGCTCTGCCAGAAGGTTACAACACTCGAGTCGGGGAACGTGGGGTATTTCTCTCCGGCGGGCAGCGGCAGCGCATTACTATCGCCCGGGCGCTTTTGCAGGATCGCCCCATCCTGGTGCTCGATGAGGCGACGGCGTTTGCTGACCCGGAAAACGAAGCGGCGCTTATCAAGGCGCTCGCGGCGGCCATGCGTGGCCGGACGGTCATCATGGTCGCGCATCGTCTCTCAATGGTGACTCAGGCCGATGTGATATTGCTGTTTTCCGACGGACAGATCAGGGAAATGGGGAACCATACGCAACTGTTGGCGCAGGGCGGCCTGTATCAACGGCTCTGGCAACACTATCAGCAGGCGCAGCATTGGGTGCCGGGTGGAACACAGGAAGAGGTGGTGGAAAATGAAAGACAATAATCCTGCGGATAACCTGGCCTGGCGCGTCATCTGGCGCCAGCTTATCTCCAGCGTTGGCAGTCAGGCTAGGATGCTGCGACGCAGTATGCTGGCGCTGTTGCTGGCGGCATTCATGCAGGGGATCGCCTTTGCCTGTCTTTATCCGATCATTGATGCGCTGTTACGGGGAGACGCGCCGCAACTTCTTAACTGGGCTATGGCCTTCAGCGTCGCCGCAATTGTGACGCTGGTGCTACGCTGGTATGGCCTGGGCTTTGAATACCGTGGTCATCTGGCGCAGGCCACCCATGAGTTGCGCCTGCGACTTGGCGAGCAGTTACGCCGCGTGCCGCTGGAGAAGCTCCAGCGCGGCAGGGCGGGTGAAATGAACGCCTTGCTGCTGGGCAGCGTGGATGAAAACCTCAATTATGTTATTGCGATAGCCAATATTTTGCTGCTCACCATTGTCACGCCGCTGACGGCGTCGCTGGCGACATTGTGGATAGACTGGCGGCTGGGGCTGGTGATGTTGCTGATCTTCCCTCTGCTGGCGCCGTTTTATTACTGGCGCCGCCCGGCGATGCGGCGACAAATGCAGACGCTGGGGGAAGCGCACCAGCGTCTGAGCGGCGATATCGTTGAATTTGCTCAGGGGATGATGGTATTGCGCACCTGCGGCAGCGATGCCGATAAAAGCCGGGCGCTGCTGGCGCATTTCAATGCGCTGGAAAACTTACAGACCCGCACTCACCGTCAGGGCGCTGGCGCGACGATGCTGATCGCCAGCGTCGTGGAGTTGGGCCTACAGGTGGTGGTGTTATCCGGGATCGTCTGGGTAGTGACGGGCACTCTGAACCTCGCCTTTTTGATTGCCGCCGTCGCGATGATTATGCGCTTCGCAGAACCGATGGCGATGTTTATCAGCTACACCTCGGTTGTGGAACTGATCGCCAGCGCCCTGCAACGGATTGAGCAGTTTATGGCGATAGCACCGCTTCCCGTCGCAGAGCAAAGCGAGATGCCGGAACGTTACGATATCCGCTTTGACAACGTCAGCTATCGCTACGAAGAAGGCGACGGCCACGCGCTTAATCATGTTTCTTTGACGTTCCCGGCAGCCAGTATGAGCGCGCTGGTGGGTGCCTCCGGCGCAGGCAAAACTACCGTCACCAAACTGTTAATGCGCTATGCCGATCCGCAGCAAGGGCAGATTTCTATTGGCGGCGTCGATATTCGCCGCCTGACGCCGGAACAGCTCAATAGCCTGATTTCTGTTGTTTTCCAGGATGTCTGGCTGTTTGATGACACGCTGCTGGCGAATATCCGTATCGCGCGCCCACAGGCGACGCAGCAGGAGGTAGAAGAGGCCGCCCGCGCGGCGCAGTGCCTTGAGTTTATTTCCCGTCTTCCGCAAGGATGGCTGACGCCAATGGGAGAGATGGGCGGCCAGCTATCGGGCGGCGAGCGCCAGCAGATTTCCATTGCCAGAGCGTTATTGAAAAACGCGCCGGTCGTCATTCTCGATGAACCGACTGCCGCGCTGGATATTGAAAGCGAGCTGGCGGTGCAAAAAGCGATCGATAACCTGGTTCACAACCGGACGGTGATTATCATCGCTCACCGTTTATCCACCATCGCCGGGGCCGGAAACATTCTGGTGATGGAAGAGGGACAGGTGGTTGAGCAGGGTACTCATGCGCAATTGCTCTCACATCATGGACGTTATCAGGCGCTGTGGCAGGCGCAAATGGCCGCGCGCGTGTGGCGCGACGACGGGGGTTCCGCGTCTGGAGAGTGGGTGCATGAGTGATGTTCAGTCGAATGTGAAACCTCTGACGTTGACGACCGGGCGGGTGATTTTTGCTATTGCCGGCGTCTATGTGACGCAGAGTCTGGTATCGGCGCTGTCTATGCAGTCCTTACCCGCGCTGGTGCGCGCTGCTGGCGGTTCGCTGGCGCTTGCCGGTGCGACAACCCTGTTTATGCTGCCCTGGGCGCTGAAGTTTATTTGGGCGCCGTGGATCGAGCGCTGGCGGCTTCCGCCCGGTAGCCAGGAACGCCGTTCCCGCATGTTAATCCTGCGTGGTCAGGTCGCGCTAGCGGCGATCCTGACTATTGCCGCAGCGATTGGCTGGTTTGGGCGAGAAGGGGGATTCCCCGATACGCAAATCGTCGCGTTATTTGTTCTGTTTATGGTGGCAGGCACGGTCGCCTCCACCATTGATATCGCCAGCGACGGCTTTTGTGTCGATCAACTGACCCGCACGGGTTACGGCTGGGGAAACAGCGTGCAGGTCGGCGGCAGCTATCTGGGAATGATGTGCGGCGGCGGGGTGTTCCTGAGGCTGTCGGCGGCATCCGGCTGGCCTGTCGCCATGCTGATGATGGCGGTGCTGATTATGGCGCTGTCACTCCCGCTGTGGCGCATTACGGAGCCGACGCGAACAGCGACTATCCCGCATGTTCCGGCGTTAGGTTATGCGCTAAGGAGGAAGCAGGCGCGCCTGGGCTTACTGCTGGTATTGATGCTGAATTCAGGCATGCGGTTTGTGCTGCCTCTTCTGGCACCGCTGTTGTTGGATCATGGGTTGAGCATGTCCGCATTGGGCGCGCTGTTCAGCGGCGGCAATATTGCAGCGGGCATAGCAGGAACGCTGGCCGGCGGATTGCTGATGAAATACACCTCACCCGGCAGAGCGCTGTTGACAGCTTATGGCGTCCAGGGGATCGCGCTGCTGGCGGTGGTGATGACGCTCATGATGGCGCCGGGTCATCTGCTGCTGCAGATTCTCCAGTGTCTGGTCATTGTCCAGTCCATTTCGCTGGCCTGCGCGCTGGTCTGTCTTTACGCCACGCTGATGTCGCTTTCATCGCCTTTGCAGGCCGGTGTCGACTTCACCCTCTTTCAATGTACTGATGCGGCAATCGCCATTCTGGCAGGCGTTATCGGTGGCGTTGTTGCTCAACATTTTGGCTATGCGGCCTGCTTCCTGTTTGCCGGGGCATTCACGTTGCTGGCGGCGTGGGTTGCTTATATCCGGCTGCATTCGGCAAGAGAACTGATGACAAGCGCAATTGATTGATCCGCGAATAACACAGAGAGGTAAGGGATGAAAATCAGTGAATTTCTACATCTGGCGTTACCAGAGGAACAATGGCTACCGACGATTTCTGGCGTTTTACGCCAGTTCGCAGAAGAAGAGTGTTATGTCTATGAGCGTCAACCCTGTTGGTATTTAGGCAAAGGGTGCCAGACACGGCTGCACATTAATGCCGACGGAACGCAGGCGACATTTATTGATGATGCCGGGGAGCAAAAATGGGCGGTGGATTCCATTGCCGACTGCGCGCGTCGTTTTATGGCGCATCCTCAGGTGAAAGGACGTCGGGTATATGGACAGGTTGGGTTCAACTTTGCGGCGCATGCGCGGGGGATTGCCTTTAACGCCGGGGAGTGGCCGCTGCTGACGTTAACCGTTCCCCGTGAAGAACTTATTTTTGAAAAGGGAAATGTCACCGTTTATGCGGACTCCGCCGACGGGTGCCGATGTTTGTGCGAGTGGGTAAAAGAGGCCGGTACAACGACGCAGAACGCACCACTGGCGGTGGATACCGCCCTCAATGGTGAGACATATAAACAAAAGGTTGCGCGCGCCGTTGCGGAGATCCGCCGTGGCGAGTATGTCAAAGTGATTGTCTCGCGCGCCATTCCCCTGCCATCGCGGATTGATATGCCCGCCACGCTGTTATACGGGCGGCAGGCAAACACGCCTGTGCGCTCGTTTATGTTCCGTCAGGAAGGACGCGAAGCGCTGGGCTTTAGCCCGGAACTGGTGATGTCAGTGACGGGCAATAAAGTGGTCACTGAACCGCTTGCGGGCACCCGCGATCGCATGGGAAACCCGGAGCATAATAAGGCGAAAGAGGCAGAACTGCTGCACGACAGTAAAGAGGTGCTTGAGCATATCCTTTCTGTCAAAGAAGCTATTGCTGAACTGGAGGCCGTTTGCCAGCCGGGCAGCGTGGTGGTTGAAGATTTAATGTCGGTTCGCCAGCGCGGCAGCGTTCAGCATCTGGGGTCTGGCGTGAGCGGTCAGCTTGCGGAAAACAAGGATGCCTGGGATGCGTTTACCGTGCTGTTTCCGTCGATTACCGCCTCAGGTATCCCTAAAAATGCTGCTCTGAACGCGATTATGCAAATTGAGAAGACGCCGCGAGAGCTTTATTCCGGCGCAATCCTGCTGCTGGACGATACGCGCTTTGATGCGGCGCTAGTTCTGCGTTCCGTATTTCAGGATAGCCAGCGCTGCTGGATACAGGCGGGGGCGGGAATCATCGCGCAATCTACGCCGGAACGCGAACTGACAGAAACCCGGGAGAAATTAGCGAGCATTGCGCCCTATTTAATGGTGTAGGAGTAACTGTTTTCTAACCTCACAATCAGACTGTCCAAAGACAATTGAGTCGCTCTTTGATTCCTCTGTGACTCTATTGTCTTCTTTTGGGATAAAATAGGTGTTTTTCGTCATGAAGTTGATAAAAGTCTATATAGAACCACCTCCTGTGGAGGTGGTGGTAATTTGCCAGAGTGTGGGATTCGTTAGTATACTATGGGATAAACTTATTTTTACCAATTGTATAAGGCGGTGCATAAGATTCTCGGCATGCTTCCAGATAATCCGACCACCACTGCATCATCGCTTTGCGGGCTTCTAGGTGCTCTGCCTTATGAATATAAGCCATGCGCACGGTATTACGCTCCTGATGACTCATCTGGCGTTCTACTGCGTCCTTTGCCCATAAACCCGATTTCATCAGCGCACTGCATGCCATTGCCCGGAAGCCGTGACCGCAGATATCCTTTTTCGTGTCGTAACCCATCACCCGCAGTGCCTTATTGACCGTGTTTTCACACATTGGCTTATACGGGTTATGGTCGCCGGGGAAGATCGGTTCATTATTACCGGTGATATCCTTAATCTGTTTCAGAATGGCGATGGACTGTTCTGAGAGGGGGACGATATGCGGCATTCGCATTTTTGCCCCGCGGCCGGAATAACGCACGCCAATAATGGGTTCTCGTGTCGGGGGTATCGTCCAGACTCGGTTTGTGAAATCAATCTCTGACCAGCGGGCGAAACGCAGTTCACTGGAGCGAATGAACACATGCAGCATCAGCAGAACGGCATGCCGGGTCAGTTCACGGCCCTGATGATATGCCCCAATACGTTCAAGCAGTTCAGGCAGCCGCTCCAGCGGCAGGGCAGGATAGTGCCGTCTGACAGGAGGTGTGGTCACGCCGCCAAGGTTTGCTGCAGGGTTCGTATCGATTAACTCCTGATGGACCGCATGGCGCATTATGTTACTCAGGTGCTGCCGTGTGCGGGACGCAACCTCCAGCAGACCTTTTTCCTCGATCCCTTTCAGCAGGTCAATGAAATGACGGGGTTTAAGTTCTGATACAGGTAGGTTCCCGATGACCGGAAAGATGTGATTGTTCAGGCTGGCAAGCAGACGGTCGGCGGTGTTCTGCGACCATTTCCTGTTACTTTTATGCCACGCCAGCGCCACGTTTTTGTAAGCGTAAACTGACCGCCGTATGGTAAGCGCCCCGAGAAGTACGTAGCGTAAGGATTATTTTACAATTGAGCAGTTCCAGGGCAGTAGTTCATGCACACGGTTCGACGGCCAGTCATTGAGCTTCACGATCACTTCGCGCAACCAGTCCTCCGGCTCCACTTCGTTCAGTTTGCAGGTGACCAGCAGACTGTAGATGATCGCCGCGCTTTCTCCCCCCTTGTCTGAGCCGAAGAAGAGATATTTTTTTCTTCCAACCGCCACCGATCGTAACGCGTTTTCACCGATGTTGTTGTCTATTTCCACCCAGCCGTCACGACAGAACTCGTTCAGCGCATTCCAGTGATTCAGGATATAGTCGAACGCCTTCGCCATCTCCGCATGTTTCGACAGCGTTTTCCTCTGCAACTGTATCCAGTCGTACAACGACTGCATCAACTGGACGCTTCTGGCTTTTCTGACTGCAAGCCGTTCCTCTGCCGGACTGCCACGTATCTCCGCTTCTATGTCGTATAACTCTGCTATCCGTCTGAGCGCTTCCTGAGCCATTTCTGTCGGACGGCGCACATCCTCGTCATGGATTTTTCGGCGGGCGTGGGCCAGGCACCCGGCTTCCTTCACCCGGCCCGTTTCGTACAGTACGTTATAACCTGCATAGGCATCAGCCTGCAGTACGCCCTGATACTTTGCCAGGTGGAGCTGCGGATGTTCTCCTTTGCGATCTGCCGAATACGCGAACCAGACGGCTGCCGGTAGGGATGAACCCGCATTACGATCATCCCTGACGTATACCCACAGACGACCCGTTTTCGTCTTTCCGTTCCCCGGGGCCAGTACTTTCACCGGAGTGTCATCTGCGTGCACTTTTCCTGCCTCCAGAACATAGTCATTCAGCGCTATATACAGAGGACGGAGTTTGTCTGCCATTTCTGATACCCAGCGCACCATGGTATTGCGGCTCAGCTCCACGCCCTGTCGCGCGTATATTTCTGACTGGCGATATAAAGGGATATGCTCCATATATTTGCTGACCAGGATCCGTGCAAGTAACCCTGCACTGGCATAACCGCGTTCGATCGGTTTAGGGGGAAGTGGTGCCTGAACGATGACATCACACCGGCTACAGGCCAGTTTGGGACGTATGGTTTCGATAACTTTAAAGGCGGTATTAATGGTATGTCCAGTTGCTCTGAGATTGTTTCCCCCATTTCTTTCAGAACACCTCCACAGGCCGGGCAACTGGTTTCAGCAGGCAGAAGGCGATGTGTCTCCCGGGGATGTTCTGCCGGCAGCGGTTTTCGTGAAGATTTTCATCCCGGGGATTCAGGCTTACTGGCGATCGGGTTTTCTGACGGGGGACTGGTGTCAGGTGAATCTGTGACTGACGATGCATCTTCCAGAAGATTTCTGGCTGTGTTCAGCCGGTTTTCCAGTTCCGACAGTCGTTTTTCTGCCTGTCGGATCTGATTTTCAAGCTTATGACGCTTTTTCTCTGAACTCTGGCCGAACAACATACGACGCAACCTGTCGAGTTGCGCTTTCAGCCGTTCAATTTCCTGCTCATAGCCCGCGACCTGACAGACATACTGGCGAAGCCGACTCTGTTGCTTACGCAACATGGCTTTAAGCAGCTCAATATCGTCGAGGAGTTCATTGTTCATTCCCTTGTTTTATCACGGGTTATATCCGGATGCCTAGCCGTTCTGTCCGTTTGGGATGTTGCCACGCGATCCCCTCCAGTAGCATGGATAACTGAGCTGGCGTCAGGTGCACTTTCCCTTCCCGGGTCACCGGCCAGACGAAGCGGCCCCGTTCCAGGCGTTTGGCGAACAGGCATAACCCGTCACGATCGGCCCACAGTATTCACCATTTTGCCACTGCGGCCCCGGAAGACGAAGATATGCCCGGAGAACGGGTCATCTTTCAGCGTGTTCTGCACCTTCGAAGCCAGGCCGTTGAAGCCACAACGCATATCTGTGATGCCAGCGATGATCCAGATTTTGGTACCGGTCGGCAGCGTTATCATCGGATACCCCCTTTCATTTCGCGAATGAGCACCCTAAGAAGTTCCGGAGTGAGGAGGGCAAACAGTTTTACCACACCTGATTTAAGATGCAGCTCACACTGTGGCGAGTCTACGGTAGTGTCATTCTGGCTTTCATCAGACTTGTTTCGCCAGAAAGGATTTGTCACCGGTTTGACGGGGTCAGGAGTCTCAGTGATTGCCACCGGAACGGCCTGGCATTCCTGGAGATCCTCATCATTCAGTAAGCCCTCTTCATACAGTCTTTTCCAGTTAAACAACAGATTGTCATTAATATTGTGCTCTCTGGCGATCCGTGCAACGACTGCACCAGGCTGTAATGCCTGTTTTACCAGCCTGATTTTAAATTCACGACTGTAGGAGGTTCGTCGTTCTTTTCGCCATGTGCTTTCGCTGATTTGAGGATCATCATGTCACTCCTCTTTATGCTGAGTATTCTGTATGTGCGTAATGCGTCTATCCCCATATGCTACAGTGTGGTGGTGTATGGGGTTTAGTTATGTGTAAATTATGTTACTACACTCATAGAGTAATATTGAGAAAGTTAATCCGCTGAATGTATGTCTGGTTTGCATTTAACACTGGTTACGTACCAGAACACTATTAGAGTATATTGTCTTTAGTTCGTACGTTATAGCTCCGTTACACTTTATAAGTATGGGTAAATATTATCTTTTTTGTATGAAACAATCTTCTTATGGTGTGTAGCGTATGGTCTGTATGTCATTATTCTTTTATGCTACTGATTAAATATCTGTAGGCTGCTCTCTGCAGAGTCGCTGTTTTTACTTAATGGTACGCCAATATTAATGGCGATGTTGTCTGTGGCTAGCCGATACTGAGTTTTGTGAATGTCAGATTACTTCCTGTAAGGAATTTAATGGTACTTTCTTAAACTCAATCATATGAGGTGTGTTTTTTTTACTGTAATTCTTACTGGTACTCAGTTTAAGAGAGTCTTACTGTATTCTGAATCATTACCCTATTACTGTAATGAGGTAATACGAAACAGTTTTATCAGGTTGTCTGTGCTGCTGGTTACCTCGTTTATTAATGCCGCGGTACGGCGTTTCTGTACTCTCAGTATTTATATGATTCCACTTTCCTGTCAGTTTTATAAAGTAAGGACTATAAAATGTATAATGCTAATCCCAATTACGAAATGGATTTCATGATTCTGAAAGACGTGAATGAACACATGGAAGGTCTGTTTCAACGTTTTTCTAAACTGTTACCTTTCAGAATTGATTTTGCTTACAGGAAAGACACGCCCAGTTTCGGTCATTCCTGTAAGCACAGTATGTGTATGGAAATATACCGTTTACTTTGCGAAACCCAATCGATGTTGGCGGGATATTACTGGGTAATGGAATATACACCAGACAAAGGGCTTCATATTCATTTTGTCGGCTACCTGGATGGGCAACGTCACAAGAACTCTTATCAGATATCCAGGCAACTGGGAGATATCTGGAGGCGGATCACGGAAGGGGAGGGTTACTTTCACCTTTGCCGGGCTAAAGACAAATACCCGGTGCGTATCGATCACGTGATGCACTATAGTGATAAGTCCGCGGTAGACAACTTACGTTACTGCCTTAGCTATCTGGCTAAACAGGATCAGAAAGAACACGGTATTATTCTGGGCCGTAGCAGGCTTCCCGAAAAAAGCAACCGGGGCCGACCACGACATAACTGAATTACAGTTGTATTAGGTATTAGAATTAAGTTTCTGTAAGTTGTTGGGAGGTGCTTGAGTTAATAGGCAGAAGAGGGCGGGGCGCTTTGTCATCAGTGTAGGGGACCCGAATTTCTGCCGTGGTGCCTCAGTGGATCGGATACAGGTAACGAATATGGTTCATAAATCTGACAGTGATGAATTAGCTGCATTGAGGGCAGAAAATGCCCGTCTGGTCTCATTACTTGAAGCTCATGGGATTGAATGGCGACGTAAACCGCCGATCTCTGTGCAGCGCGTTTCTGTATTATCCACCAATGAGAAGGTTGCATTATTTCGTCGGTTGTTTCGCGGGCGTGATGATGTATGGGCACTTAGATGGGAAAGTAAAACCAGCGGCAAATCAGGGTACTCTCCTGCCTGCGCTAACGAATGGCAGGCGAGAATATGCGGTAAGCCCCGGATAAAATGTGGGGACTGCGCTCACCGTCAGTTGATTCCTGTATCTGATCTCGTCATCTACTACCATCTGGCAGGTACCCATACTGAACCGCCCCGGAAATCCTGGAGACTAAACTCCCTGAGAAAGAGGTAAACAGGA
>OGJK01000653.1_pt1 | contig 36105 bp, 55 predicted proteins | sample 1571961 | NCBI WGS metagenome assembly OGJK01 (sample SAMEA2582120, study PRJEB24529) | metagenome | biome: Human gut stool | place: China | collected 2011 | reverse complement strand
AAAGAATGTTATACATAAACAGAAACGGAAAGCCCACAAAATAGACCCGCAGATATAACACTGCATCATTCAGTATATCGCCAGGGGTTTGTAATATCCTCATCATCGAGTGGGAAAAGCAAAAGCCAAAAACACCAAGGACTATGCTTAGAATTAAAAAGCTAAACAAGGACGTTGACACGATGGTCTTCATTTTTCCATACTCCCTGGCACCGAAATAGCGGCTCACGAGCACACCGGCACCGACACCTGCCCCCAGTGCCACACAGATGAAAACATTGGTCAGCGCTGCGCAGGCTCCGACAGCTACAAGTGCAGAGGAGCCAACAAATTGGCCGACAATGATAGAGTCAGCCATATTGTATATTTGCTGAAAAAAACTGCCCAAAATCATTGGCATTGCAAAAACTGTCAACGCTTTAAGAGGCGTATCTGTGATCAAATATTCATCTTTTGACATTATCATATTCCTCCACAGCCTTTATAATTTCACTTATTCTTTCCTTCACCGGAATTTATCCCATGTATTCAAAACGCAAGTCTCAAATTACATTGCGAAACAATTATATATAGTTACAGCCGCTAAGTCAAGCCAGAGTTTACTTTCAGCAACATAAATGATATGATATTTAAGAAAAATTACTATCCGGAGGATATTATTTTACAGGAGGGACACTTATGTACCTGAACGGTTTAGATGAACTGGATCAGAAGATCATCCAGTTGCTTATAGAAAATGCACGTATTTCCTACTCTGATATCGGTAAAGAAACCGGTATTTCCAGAGTGGCAGTAAAAGCCCGGATTCAGGCTCTGGAGAAAAAAGGCATAATTGAAGAATATACAACTATAATAAACCCTCAAAAGATCAGCGGTGCTGTTTCATGCTATTTTGAAATCGAGACAAAACCAGACCATCTGTCGCAGGTGACAGATATATTATATAATAATGATACCGTCACGCAGATTTACCGTGTCACAGGAAGAGACAAACTGCATGTACATGCCGTTGCTTCATCAAGTGATGAAATGGAACACTTCCTGCACACAGTTATTGATACACTTCCCGGCGTTATCAGCTGCAGCTGCAATACAATCTTATCACGTATTAAAGATATTAAAGGATTACGGCTATAGAAGCCTGCATAAAGGGCAATGAACCATTTCTGATCCATTGCCTTTTACTTTACATACGCTATACTCCATAATTCTGATTATGACAGTATTCACAACCACGCATCTCTGCTACTGGAACAGGAAGTTGATGTGGATACAATCTCACGCAGGCTCGGTCACGCTGACAGCAAAATCACAAAAGAAATCTACCTACACATCACGAAGAAAAAGCAAGAGCAGGAAAATAGTAAGATAAAAGAGATTCAGCTTCTTGCAAAGTAACCTACGGATTTCCTACGGATTGTGATTTTGAGCAAGAAAAATCCCCGGAAACACCGCATTTTCAGGCACTTCCGGGGATTAAGTTCAAAGCTGTCTAGGGGAGTGCCTAGATATATAAATAGGTACAAACTAATGCGAAATAACGCATTTTTAGGCACTTTCAACGTTGAAATCGTACAACAAAATACAATATTTTGCCCCATGAAAGCCCCATGAAATCCCCACGTAAATGGTACAATATTCAGCCCCGGAGTTACTGCTCCGGGGTGATTTTTATTTCACTCTGAGTTTCTGACCAACGTAAATCTTATTCGGATTTTTGATGCCGTTCAGCGTTGCAATCTTCTGATAGGTTGTACCGTATTTTGCTGCAATCTTTGACAGGGTATCACCTGATTTCACCGTATAGTAAACGGCAGACGATCCTGATCCACTTCCGTTGATTACTTTCTGCACTTCTGCATACCGTTTTCCAAGAACCATCTTGCGGGTATCACCGTTGCCATATTTTCCTGCCTTTGTTTCCGATGCAAGCGTGGATGCTGATGCAGTAGCGATATGGTTGATAAAGGTCTGCACCTCGGAGTATCGACTGCCAAGCTTTGCCTTGCGTGTATCGCCATTACCATACTTACCTGACAACGTATCTACTACAAGCTGTAATGTTGTTCCAATCGGCACGACTGCACTGGGATTGGATGCAGGCTGTGACGGCTTGCTCGTTCCTGTGATTTCAGTTGGAAAATCACGATAGCAATAATTAACATCTACCCGTCCACTAATGCCCGGAACACTTCCATCGGAGCTGTACTGCCACATATCAGCTTTCATCCCAAGTGTACTGTTATAGCGTGCGATCCACAGTGGATATCTTGTCCCCAGCGAACTTAAGTAGTTGTCCCACCATGACTTGTTGCAATACACTCCGCACTTATATCCTGCAGCTTCAATCAGTGCAGCAAATTTCTTCATACGGTCAACCGCACCTGTCTGTGTTCCCGGTTCTTCCAGGTCATAAAATACCGGATACGACAGTTTATATCCTTTCACCAGTCTCAGTGCATGTCTTGCCTCTGACTCTGCCTGTGCAGTTGTCTTTGCATACGAATAAATATAAACACCAAACGGAATCCCCAGTCTGGTACATTCATTTGCATTTCTCTTCCACTGCTTATCATCCTGGGAAGTCAGATCATCCCCGTAACCACACCGGATGATCGCATGATATCCTGCCGCCTTAACTTTCTCCCAGTTAATAGTTCCCTGATGATACGATACGTCTACTACATTAATTGTTGCCATAATTATTCTTCCTCCTTATCTGAATCTCTCAATTGTAAAAGCACGTCTTTCAGCCGTTCCGGGATTGGAACAAATACTGCTGCATTTTCCAACAGGCTCAACGCTTCGTTGCAAATATAAAATGTAATAACCACTTCCCGGAGCGGAATCGTGCCACCGATCAGCATCTGAATCAGGTAAGCCACAGCGATCACAATAAACATCACGATCTTTTTCAGCAGTCCACGGAATCCCGTTTCGGACGAGAGCTGCTTGAGATAGATTCCTTTCAGGACTCCTGTGATATAATCCAGCACTGCAAGACACACGATCGTCTTAAGCAGTACGTCCCATCCTCCTAAAAAGTACGCAAGGACTCCACCCAGGAATCCAAATACAATGCTGATTTCATTAAATAACTTGTCCATTTTTTTCATATTCCTCACTTTCCTCTCTTTCATCCTACCGCAAACACCGGGCGAACCCCATAAGTGCTTGTAGCCATATCACTGCTAGCATCTCCGTATTGCGATATCAGGGTGTATGTCTGTGATCCTGCTACATTCCGCAACCAATAGTTTACACCAATAGTCTTCAATTCAGGAGCAAGCCGGAACAGTGCTAACTGCTGCGTATCGGATGTCTGCTTATTACTATTGTCAGTGCAAATATATGTTCCGTGAACCATCACTTCGTTCATGAGATCCACGGACGCATTTACCCAAGTTCCATCGGAAAACATTCTATGGGTTATCCGCAAGCTTTTGAACATATCGGGCAATGCTTCCTCTATTTTATTTAATCTTGTAGCTTTCATTGCCGAGTTCCTGTAGCCGCCCGCTGTACTGTTGTTCGCATTCATCTGTCCGCTCCCTAACGTGGTGTCCGGGACTATTAATATATGGGGTTTTTGTACTTGTTCCGGATAACCTACATTTCGCCAGTAATTTATGTCTGCTATCCGATATTTCACTTCATTTATCTCCCAGTAGTCGCCTACGTACAGATCATAAAATCTACCGTCTTGGATTGCTGTGAGTTGTTCTTCCGTAATTGATTCTCCCAGGCATTTCCCCCGAAAGGTGTTCCGGTGCATTTCCGGTGACAATCCAGTCATGTATGTGCTGACTGCCCGCTCCACCATCTCAGCGGTAGCCGCAAACTTTCCAGCCTCTGCATCCTCCCGGACTGACTGGGCGATCTGCTGTGTCTCGTCCACCTTGTCAAGTATCTGCTGCCATACTGTCGGCTCAGGATCGGATGGAGTACCACCCGAGAGCGTAGCCGGAACCGTAAAGCTCTTGATGTCGGTCGTGATGATCGTCTCACCTAGTGTGCCGGATACGGATACCCCGACCCGTCCCGGTACGGCAAGAGCTTCTGCTGGCACGGTACAAACATTATCTTTCAGAAGTTTCGGATGATTTTCCCCATCCGCTCCCCGGAAGAAAGCCGTCTTCGTCATTCCATCCCATTCCTCTGAGAAGCTGAACTCTGCCCGTAAATACTCCCTTGTCCCTTCTGCTGTCTCAGGCGGCTCAAGATAGAGCCGCTGATTTACTACTTTGATTTTCATGCTTTTTCCTCATCCTCTTTTACAAGCTCCGTCATACCGGAATCCTCCAGGATCTCTTTTACCTTGTCTTTTAACAGCCGTGGAACCTGTCCATATGTCTTCTTTCCTAAGATAATCTGCTGTGCCCATAACATTGCCATCATTTCTTTTCCTTCCTTTCCTATGATATATATGAATATATTGGTTAATAGAGTTACCATTTTACTGATACACCTGTTCGGACATTTCCAAGATGCATCCTTTCAACATTTCCATCTGTTCTTTCAGATCAACATTTTCTTTAATCAGTGCCTCCATCTTTTCTGCCACTGTCTCTCCCGGCTTTGACAGGATGATGCCCGTGATACCGGCTGTGTACTTGATGATTCCCTCGAGAGTCGTATACCCCTCGTACTCTCCGACCGTCTGGCTACGTTCTGATATAACCATCTTCTTAGTTTTTAGAGTGTCCCCAAACATTGCCCGTAGATCCTCTTCCGTGGCTGACACGGTTTTGATCAACAGTGTCCCGTCCCCCTGGATGGATGCTGACTGGATCTGCAGATCTGTGCCATCGTTGTATGTAAGTTTCATGATCTCACCTCCTAATTTGCCGCAATCCATATGCCGTGAAATTTGTAAAAGGCTCTCGTTGCAGGTGTTGAAAAGTAGATCATTCCATTTGTATCAACGTATGCCATTACAGCACACGTATTTTCCCAACTCTGTCCACATCCAACACACTGGATGTGTGTCAGTACCGCAGGTCTAAGATCTGTAGCGATAGCTGCGGAAGTAATAGCATACAGTTTATTTGCGAGGAGCGTTGTCCCACTTTTGGGATCAAGAGATACGTTAAAATGTACCTCACGACCTACTTTATATGCAGAAAAAGCAGAGACGTTATAAAACGATTGGAGATGCATATTAGCCTGTTTATACGATTTCACGGCTATTTTATCGGATGTATCGGCTAAATCTTTATTTATCGTAGCCATTGACGGCAGGACCGTGAACAGCTGATCTACTGCTACAATGTTCAGTCCTTCGAGACGGACACGGTAGAGTGGGAACTCTCTCACCTTTCCATTTTGGTAGATATTATCCTTTGTTATCCTCGGATCTGCCGCCGTACTTCCAGCTGTACCCTGATACACTTTACAAGTCATTTTATCCACACCACCTGATCCGGTTGTTTCAAACCTCGCAACGATCAGATCATTTCTGTTCTTTCCGGTCTGTCCGTTTGCAATCTCACAGTCTTCATATTCTCCATATGGGATTCTGGCCACATGACCGCCAACCACTACCACACCATCTGACACCCGGATTTTATTATTACTGATCACCATTGCTTTACACTGCTGTCCAATATCTGCCACCGCATCCAGTCCTAAGATGCTCTGATAGATAGCTGCATCATCTTCTGCATAGATATGTGCTTCCGCTTCTGCCGCTGTATTCACGGTAATTCCTTTCAATCCCATTTCAGTCATCTCCTTCTATTTTGTATTCTACTGTTGATGTACCACTACTTTTTACCTTTAATATTTTTTGTATAACTTGTTTTTTTACCGTTGTATCCGTTACTGCATCATATCCTGATACAAAATCTCCTATATCAAGATCCGCATCGTTTACTGTGATTGAACAGGTTTTATAGTTTTGAAGACTTTCCAACCGTTTCATGCCGTATTCTTCCAACGTTTCTGCATCAGCATTTGTATAGTTATACACAGAACTAATCTCATCTTTTCCCTTATAATAAGGAACCTGTCCAATACTTCCGTCTTTCTGCACGTACAGATGGATCACTGTTCTTTCCATATTCTCCCCTTCGCCAATACATACAAGATGATTGACTCCACCCCTGTAATCCCTGACCGTGACCTTTACTTCTCCCTCTCCGGAATATTCTATTTCATCAGAATAGTCTCGAATTGGAACTGCACTTACCTCCACATATCCATAATCAAGATTTTCCGGTTCAATATACCGGATCTGCAGCCTGCTTTTATAAGCACTCAGCAATGCCGTAACAGCATCAAGCAATGTCACGTAACGGCTCACTTCCCAATTTTTCACTGTGATTCCAGTATCTGTTTTGGCAACAAAAAAGAGACCGTCAAAACGATCTCCCACAAGATCCCCCAACACTTGATTCAGTTCCCCGTTCAAAATCAGATGATCCTGTCCTTCCGGTGGTTCTACTATCTTATACATCAACATTCCTCTCCATGTCTTTCCACGGATAATAATTCGTTTTTTTGATGTATTGGATTCAATATCATCTATGATTCCACCATACTCTGTATCTGGTATGAAAATCCTGCAGCCGTAGCTAAATTTTTCAGCATCCCAACTTTTCGAATTGATAGACAATTCAAAATCGCTGGTATCGCCTAAGTCCATATCTAATTCCCGGATTTCTTTCAGATACCCGTTTTCCTGACCATTTGGATTCGTGCTGATAAATGAATGGTTTGCAAGTCCTACCCGCACTGCGGTTCACTCCTTTCTTCATAAATGATCAGGTCAAAATCAAATTTTCCAGTCCATGATACTCCCTGTCTTCCAGGTGATATTTTTTTAAAAAAGTAAACACCCTTTTTCCGGCAATGAAATGCATTTTCTTTATTTCCATTTCTTAATATTTTATAGATTGTCGCACTCCTCGTGTCTATTTCCAGCCTTTCTCCATCTTCCAGTGTTATGTTGACCAAATATGCATTCCCACCGATATTTACTTGTGGATTTGTTACCGGTCCATAAATTCTCAATGTAAAATTGCTGTCAAAAAAATGCGGATTTACCACAAAATTATTACTGAGACCATTTGCATACCGATACCCGTATTTTCCTGGATATCTTTTATTATCTTTCGATGTAACTTCATAACTGTGGAATACATATGGATTCTCACCAATCCACACTGGCTGATCTGTTACAATCTGAAGATTCAGAATCCGGAAAAGAATTCCCATATCCCAGTCCTCTTTTTTATTCGATATGACATTACACGTAATATACTGTCCATCAAAATATAACCGCCCACGTTGATTATTCAGGATGTCATATTCAAATACCGAATACATTTCATTACACCGTAGCCGGTATTCTTCCTCTGTATCAGCATAAATATTGACCGACAGGGGAATTGTACAGATTCCTCTTGAAAAACCTGTAATCATTTCATCCTCAGTATCATATTTCCATGTATAATCCAATAATTCAGCCATATCCTTTACAAGATATGGCTCTTTTGTCAGATCTACTCTTTCTTTCCGTGAGTTTTCATAATACAGTTCCATTTTTCATCACCTCTCAGACCTGACGCACTGCACGGGCAAACTCCCGACCGTTCAATTCAATTACAATGTTTGATACTTCCCTTCGGATAATCGACTGAATTGTTCCGTAATCTACTGGCTGCTGAGTGCTATATGCCTTGTTTTCTTCTGCTGTCAGTACTCTTTCATTTTTATGCAGGATCGCATGATATCCATCATAAGGTACATTATCAATTCCGTTGAAATTATAACTTGCCTGCTGACGTTCAAACATTGCCTTTGCATTAATTCCGGCTGCAAGCTCCGCTTTTATGGTAAGAGTCCTCGGCTTTGCTGCATTATCTGCAGCTTCCTTTATTTCTGACAAAGATCGGATTGTCCCATCTTTATTCACCTGAATCTTATACGGAGTATTATTGATTTTTACAATTCCTTCCCGGCTTCCATCCGTCTTTTTTGTAACCTGTTCCATTTCGCTGGCAATGCCTGTAGCCGCCTGAACCACATTTCCGGCACTGTCCACGTAATAATCATTTACATCCACGAGCTGTGCAATCACATCACTTGCATCATCCGCTTTTTTAATCATTTTTTCAGCATCCTTTGCCATGCTCTCGCTCCAACCGGCTGACGCTCCAACCATGTTGCTGTACATCGCAGTAATCTCACCAGTTCCTTCGTCTACTACCGCCGCCACCTGATTCCATGTGTGGGATTCCTTATTATATATAGTATATAATCCTGTTTCCTGTATCTGACTCAGATCCCCATAAGTCTCCCTGTAAAGATCCAATCTTTCTTTACATTCTTTATCTGCATTTGATAATACCTCACCACTAAATTTATTCAGTTCATCCATCAGATTTGGATTATTTTCTCTGATTATAGCAAGATACTCTTCATACAGTTCTTCCTGCTTATTGATTTTATCCTGCTTATCTTTCTCAAGGTTGTTGATCTGTTCCTCTGCTGCCTTCCGATCTTCTGCATTCATCTCGTCTAACTTGGATTTCAACAATTCAATTTCTGTATCATAAGAAGCTTTAATTTTTACAATCTCATCATTTCTTACTTTCACCTTCTCCTGAAGTAACTCCGAAGCCGATTCTGCATCTAAATTTTTTGCCCGTGCATTAAATTCATTCTTTGCATACAGCAATTCCTCTTCCGTTCCACCAACAGCTTCCAGTTCAATTTGCCGGATGCGGGCATTCTTTGACTCAATATCTGCAATCTCCTGATCATTCAAAGCCCTTTTTTCATCCACTGCCTTCTGCTTGATAGCAAGAATCTCACCTTTTAATGTAGTTACCTCTGCAATCTGCTTATCACTGGATTTTGCCAAGGCATCAAGTACTTTCTGTTCACTTTCGTCAATCACCTGATCGTCCGCTATAAAAAGTTCTTTCAATCCCGACTGTGCCTCTTCTTTTTTCCCCTGAATCGTCTTGATTGCTTCGTCACAGGTTTCGTTCACCCTCCGGTTAAATTCGGCAGATTCAGCCTGCGATATTACATTATCAAACCCTATTTCCCTTAAATAGACATTAAAGTCCTGCACTTTTTTCGCTGATTCTTCCACAGCCTCCTGAAATTCCGGGCTGATATTTTCCACAAAATCCTCATAAACATATCCAAGTTCTACCATTTCCTCTTTTGTATGGGTTTCTGTTCCTTTCAGTTTCGCAAGAACCTTTTCCATCAGAGACATATCCTCGCTTGCATCTGTGCATTTTCTTGCTGCAAGTTGTGCATTTTCATGCATTGCATACAACGCTGTGCCTACTGCTGCAACTCCCACCGCCACGGGTGCCGCAATACCCAACAATCCAGTCATGCTCCCCATGAGTCCAGTACTTCCAACTGCCACAGATGCACTCTTTGACGCTACTGTTACGGCTGCCTGAGCTGTCTTGAATGTGGTTACAGCTTTCGATGCACCGCCGATCACGCTTGCAAGTTTTGTAAATGTCGTAATTCCACCACCCACAACTTTAATGACCGGACCTGCTGCCGCCAACACAAGTCCCCATTTGATTGCATTTTCTTTTTCTTCATCTGACAGATTTGAAAATCGGTCTGCAACTTCCCCCAACTTATCGGATACCTTTGTCACGACCGGCACAAACGCAGCACCAAACTTTATAGCGTCATTCTTTAATTTATTGATCGCACCATTCAACTGTTCTGCAGGTGTCGCATCCATTTTGTCAAAAGCTTCCTGTGTAGCTCCAGCACTGTTCTGCATTCCCTGAAGCATTTCGTTATATTCAGCTCCGCTTCCTTTTGCAAGAACCAATGCTGCAGATCCCGCCTCTACGGAACTGAACATATCTTTCAGAGTTTTTCCATTCTTACCAGCTTCATCACTGATCATCTGCAGGATCTTTGTGGTGCTTACTCCTTCTGCCTTTAACTGTGCAAATCCTTTTCCTGTAAGTTCCCTTAAAGTTCCATCTGTAATACTCCCACTTTTTCCAAGTTCTGAAAGCATTGCTTTCAGATAAGTACCTGATTCAGCTGTAGCAATACCATTTTTTGTCAACTGGGCATAAGATGCAGACAATTCATTGACATTAAAATTCACGGAACTTGCAACGGGGATTACCGTACCCATAGATGATGCCAGCTCATCAACCGTCGTTTTTCCAAGATTCTGCGTTGTGATCAACAGATCGGAAATCCTTGTTGCATCACTGGATTTCAAATTATATCCATTAATAGCTGTAGTAAGGACATCCACCGCTTTTGCTCCATCTGTAAATCCACCTTTTGCCAGCTTCATGGCATCTGTTGTAAAACTAATCGCTTTCGTCTGATCCACTCCGGCAGAAATGGAGCTGTAAACTGCTTCCGAAAACTCATCAATCGCAGTTTTACTCTCACTACTGGCATCTAAAAGCTGATTCTTATATTCCTGATAATTAACCACGTTTGCATCCAGTAGTGTACTGACTTTTGCAAAGCTGCTCTCATAATCCACCGCCATTTTTGTCGCTGCCGTTCCTGCACTGATCAGTGGAACAGTCAGTCCTGCCGTCATGGCGGTACCGATCTTCGAAAGCTTTTCTCCTGCTTTTGTCACAGATGAAAGTTTCTCGCTGATCCTGTCTGCTTCTTTTACTCCTGCTGTGGCCGCTTTTTGCATATCATTCTTAAATCCATCAATATTGACTTTAATCTCTGTCATAAGCGGTGCGAGTTTAATTCCGCCCGTCATCTGTGCACCATCCTTTCTTTTAACTCCGATACTGCCGCATCATCTGACTGAGTTTGCTGCACTCTCCACAGATTCTTTAAAATCTCCATTCCTTTTTCCGAGCTCTGATAACTGTAAAGCCAACTATCTCGATTCAAAAGAAGAAAGTAAGAATACGGCAGGTCAAGTACCTGCCGGAAATTTAATCCTGTATAATCACTGATCCTTTTCAGTACCGAAGTTTTTTGTGCGAAATCCACTTCCCAATCCTCTGTGGCAAAATATTTTTCACAGATTGCCTCTCCAATTTTACCGTCAGGGATCGGGATTTTTAGTTTGGGTCATTCTCTGCCTTTGTTCTCATGGTAGAAATCTCTGCCAAAAGCTGTGTAATTCCCTCGAATGGAATTGCAGTGATCTCTTTCTTTGAAAAGATCTTTCCCTGCCGGTTATGATCAAGAAAAAGCTTTGCCACATCTACTCTTTTTTCAAAAAGATTTTCTTCTGTAAGATCTTCTTCAATCCTGTTTACTTCCATGTTCACAGCAAGAGTCGGTTCAAGGATGTCATAGATTTCCCCGGCAATCTTTACTTCAATCGAATTATTCACATATCTGTCTAAATCTAACATGATATCCTCCTATACTACATTGATCGCTGCCGCTTCTTCCTCGGTCAGCTCTTCCTCGATGCTTGCGAGGAAACCCTCCACCTTTTTGATAGCCGCAAGTTCTGCATCCACCGTTACTTCCTTATTTTCAAAAGCAAGAGAAAAACCCGATCCTCCCTGACCAAGCATTGTAAATCTCAGTTTTTTTCCATTATCTTTCACATGTACTGCACGTACAAGTACTGTTTTTAAAGCTTTCCCATTTCCAGTAAACAGCAGTTTCTTCTTTTTCTTTTCCTTTTCAACTGTATACTCAGCAGTAGAAAGCAATGTCAGCCGCTCAAGATCCCAACTCATAATTCCTGTCTTTGCTGAAATCTCTTCCTTGGTCACATAAGATTTTACTGTTGATCCATGATGATTCGTCACCTCATATTTTGTCGGTTTATAATCAATAGTAAAACCACTGGAACAATGTCCCACACTATGCTCTGCTGTCTCAATCACAGCATCTTCCGGAATTTCCATTCCTGTAAATGGATACATGAATACATCACATGCACCAATCAAAATATCTTTCGCTTCTGCTTCAAATAACATTTGTCTTCCTCCATTTCAATATAAAATACAGGGTATTCTCATATCTTTGACACCCTTCGTTAAATAAAGTACCACCTCCACTCAGTTCTGAGTGGAACTTATACCCGCCTGTAACCACATACGATTCATCCTCTTCCATATCCAGCAGGGCAAGAAGCTCTTTCTCAACTCTCTTGCACTCGTCATAATCTTTGTCAATAACCTTAAGTTCCAACTGTGTCTGGCTAAGATGTCCACCGGATATCGGTGTATAGGTATACACTACGTTCAATTTCGAGAGATCTGTAGTATGTAATGGATACAATCTCCCTGCCAGTTCAGGGATTTCTTTTTCTATGTATCCTTTGATAGTAATTTCAATCAATTCTCATCATGCCCCCAATATCTTTTTAATTTTATCCATATTAAAAAGCAGAGCATAAGAAAGAAATGGCTGTGGTCTCTGCCCTTTTGTTATATGCCATCCTTTATATTTTCCTGCCCGTGCCTGATATTTCCACGGAGTCTTTCTGCCGCCTTCCACGGCATAGATTCCCGTACCATTATGTACATAGGGTGCATATTCTTCGTTGGATCCAATTCTTCCAACGATAGATTCTGCCGTAGTTTCCACCTCGCTGGTAATGGATGCCCTCAGGATTCCAAGATCAACAGGACAATCCTGTTTTGCCTGATTCTCAACAACCATACACGCTCTTTTAACCTTCTTTTCCATATCATTTACAGTTTTAAGCGTAGCATCACTCATACTTTTTAAAAACTCGCTGTTATCAGCCATTTTCGATCACCTTCAATATCAGGTTCGTCAACCTGCTGTCCGGGTTACAGTCTTCAATCAAGTACATCACACCGTCTGATTCCAGTCGGTCACCTGCTTTGACGTTCCGACTTCTCGTCACTCCGGTATGCGTAGCCTGAAGATAGACTTCTGACCCATACATTTTCGATTCATTCTTTTTGTATATAGCAGCCTGTATCGTTCCCGAAACCTTCCAATCTCTCCGCTGTACACCTGACGTTGTTCTTGTAAAGACCTCTTTTATCAGCCGGCACTCTTTCATATCTCTGTTGATCGACATTCCATCACCTCGGCAGTCTCCGGTATTTTCGCAATATCCTTTTAATTCGATCCGGCAATTCATCTGAATAAGTTGTGCTTCCACCGGAACTTTGGGATTCGCTCTGAATCCCTTCCGTTCCGTCCCTGTTGAAGCGAATCAGTGTCAGCTCTTTTACGATTGGAGCAACTCCTTCCGGGAGCGACTCCTCTTTTTCGTAATTTAATAATGCTCTTATCTCATCCATACTGTCCCGGATCATATCTTCCAGTAATTCCACCTGAGCATCCAGTCCCGGTCTTTTTAACAGACTGTTCAAGATTTCATTTTCCATCACTGTTTCTCCTCGGATTTTTCGGCTTAACCGGTTACCGTTTTCGTATGCACCGGATCTGATTCCGTATTAGCCACTTTTACATTAATCGGATCAATGTCTGCCGCTGTACCGATTTCATAATAAAGCACTGCGATTCCGTCATCCCGCAGAATCTTTGAACCGTACATACACAGACCTCTTACACCATCAGCAAAGGCACTCTGCAGTCTCATTGCTTCCATCTTATCGAGCTGCTTTGCGGCTCCGATTGCAGATTTGTGATGAGCAATTACGATACCGGCTGGCTTTTCTTCCGTGCAAACCACCTGCATTCCATTAATGACCTGCCCATTTACCACTCCATTCACAAGCACCTGCGGGTTATCCGTAAAACGCTTATCTTTGCTCAGCAATCCAAGGATCTCCGCATCAACAGTGACGTATCGTTCTGTTTTTGGAACTTTCGCCTTACTCAGAATCGTTCCAAGATCTACAATGTAATCATAAATGGATACCTGTGTTACTTTCTTTTTGGAAGATGCGGATCCAATTTTATGGCTTGCTTTTACATTTCCAGAAAGTGTTGTGTAAAAATCCTTATCATACGTTTCTGCCAGCAATGCGGAATGCTCTGCGGTAGTTGCAGACATCACATCAGCTTTCGTCTGTGCCTTATCGCAGTCATCCAGTGAAAAGGCAAAATATTTCTTCTTATCAAAAGTCATCTCAATCGGTGTCGTATTGATATCATCCCATTCGATTGTTCCTTCGTAGTCCTTAATAGTTCCAGCTCCTACACGGTTAAAAATAACCTTATTTCCGTTGATTTCTGACGGCTTCACGCATACAGCATCTGCTGTTGATACGCTGTGAAAGTTATGGAGGAGAGCCCCCTCCCAAAGTGTCGGTTTAAAGTTCTGTACTGACATAATTCATCATCCTTCCTTATTTCTTTTCCATTTCTGCAAACTGTGCTGCCACTTCTTCGGCAGTCATCGTGTCTGCATTTTTTACAAGTGCATCAAATGTAGTGTTGCCCGTTGATTTAACATCAGGATTGTTCGGCTCTGTACCGGAGACAGCAGAACCAAACAGATCTTTATAGGTTTCCTTTAACCCTTTCATCTGCTCATCCAGTCCACTTACCGTACCATCTTCTGATAAAATCAGTTTCGCCCGGTCAATCCTTCCCGACAGCAGATCGGGATGTTTTGCGTTGTTGGAACTCAAAGCCTTGGAAATCGCAGCATCCAGTTTCATGTCCTTCATTTCTTTATCATGATCTGCTTTCAACTGTCTGATCGTAGCTTCATGGGTCTTGATCGTCTTCTGAAGTTCTTCATTGTCCACATTATCTTTTTTCAGATCTTTGATCGTCTTAGTTGCCGTATCCAGCTCTTTCACTTTTGAGTTGTACTGCTCTTTCGGGACAATATGCCTTGATGCCTCCTCGTTGATTTTTTTCATTGTTGCATCCACATCCAGCTTGCCATCCTCACCATATACTGCATTTGCTAAAATTTTCTGTAACCATTCCATTATCCTTTACCTCCATAGATTTTTATACCGGCTCTCCCGGTATTGGGCTGTACCGTTGTTCTTTATACCCTGCAACCCATAAAAAAGGGTAGAAAAATAGCACCCTTGCGGATGCTTCCACGCTGTTCCACTCACAGCTGAGAGATCAGAATCGCCCATTCCTTCACTTTTGCATTTTTCTTTCTTCTTTCTTTTTAACAACCTTTTTGCTCGACAACTCTGCAAAACGTTCTTCTGTCACTTCCAGTTCATCCCCCGAAGTCATACTCTGATGCAGACATTTATCGTAATAACTTTTAATGCACACCGCCTTCACACTCACACCTCCCTTCGTTGAAAAATACATATAAAAATACCACCAGTCTCTCGACTGACGGTCGCTACACAATAATCTTTTTATTAATCTGCATCTCTTTCAAGTATACATCTGACATTTTAAGATCATTCCTTTCTTCTAGGAATTTAATCATTTCCTTTTTTTTCTCAGGTGTGTCCATCGCCTGATATACACTTGCTATAAAAGTTTTGTTTACTTTCACTTTTGCCAATAATCTTATCAATTCTTTATCAAGCTTACTTAATTCATTCAAAGAAATCTTCTCCAATCAAAATCCAAAACATCATCCAATATACTATCTATATTGGTATCTCCTGTTGTTTCCAATATCGGTTCTTTCGAAATAATCTTGTATTGATTATGACCCTTATTTATTGCAGTATATCTATAGTTTCCAATGCATCTTCTCACGATACATTGTTCTTTTTCTTCCATGCTTAAATTATTATCAAGTTCTTCATAAATATGCTCCCGTTCCTTACCCGGCAAAATTAATTCCTGATTTTTTTGCCATAAATCTTTTGCTCTTGCATATTCACTAGACGACATATTGGCAGTTCTTTGGTGCGTATGCTTTCTTATGGCACTTTGCTTACCACCACCTATTAGTCCCTGTTTCATTGTATCATTTGAGGAATGTTTTTCAATATTTTTCTCAAAATATTCTTCAATCATGTCAGCAATTTCTTTCGGCACCTTACTTTTATTTTTACCACCTTCCATATAGGCGGCAAAATTTTCTGCCCATGCTTCAGATCGCTTTGATGTCCTAATATTTTGAGTACTTCCTGCATAACTGGATATTTTTACTGACAATTCCTCTAATCTAGCATCACTTGATAATTTTCTTGACAATGCTTCATGAATACTTAAGTCTACTGCATGTCCCAGTTCGTGCCATATAGTTCCGCTATATGTCTCAGTTGCGTAATAATCTTTATCTCTTTTCCACCTTATTCGATATCGAATATTAGCCTCCCTTTGTGATTTTTCAAAAGCTGCTTTACTTCCTGTTTTTTTCAATACTAATGCATTTTCTTTATCATCATATTTTGCAGATACAGACCTATCGAGACCACCAAATCTCACTTTTAATCCCGGGATTGTACTACCACCCATCTTATGCTCAAACTCTGAAAGCACTTTCACAGTATCCCTAGCATAGTCAATATTGACACCTTTTAAATCTCCAATATCCGTTTTTAGATGGCTTTTTGCCCATTGCAAAAGCTCATCTCTATTCATACTTGAAAAATCCGGTGTCTCCATTGCGGTACTTCTTTTTTCTTCTCTCCTTCTATATGCTGCCCTACGCTGCCTGATTCTTTCCTGATAGTCATCATCCATTTTCTCAGGGTTCATTCTTTTTTCATGTTCTGCAATCTTCTTTTCATCTGTCACTGGCAATATAGTACACCTGCAGTTTGGATGGAATGGAAGTGTCGGACACTGTTCGATTGGATAGATTTTCTCATGATAAGAACCGCAAGTGTCGCACGTTCTCTCATCTTCTGCTGCCCACACCTGAACATATTCCACACCTTCATCCCTATATCTCTGAAGCGTTGCACTATTCAGATAATGCATAGATTCTGTCCTGACAAGGCGGTGACAGTCATTGAAGCTTTTTCCCATCAGATTATGTAAGCTTACCGCTATCTCTGTCGGAGTCTTTCCCTGCTGCAATCCTTTCAGCAGAAGATCATTGAGACCAACAGCAAGACGTTTTTGGTTTTTCCATAGTCTTCCTGAAAAAACATCTCCTCTCCACGGCTCATTCAGCAGTTTTTGCATCAGTTTTTTATTTGGCATTGCGAACTCCACAGCCGGATCCATTCCTGAAGATTTATAAACTTCGTTGAATCCTTTTTCCATATTCTCCTCTGCTGCATCCTGCACTTTCTGCCCAAGATCCTTTACAATCTTTTCATATTGCCGATTTAACCTTGTCAGCCGCCCCTGCTTATGCATTTCCGTTAAAGTCAGGACACCGTCTCTGCTGTATTTTTCTGCCAAAGTGTATAATTCTTCTTTTACTGCTTTACTGGCATCAACATAAAATTCCAACAACTCCCGGTTCTTTTCTTCCATACTGTTGTAAGTTTTCCATGTTGCTGATGCAATCCTCTTTTCCCAGTATTCACTATTCGTCATCATTGTCATCCTTTATTGGCGGAACTATATCCCAGGAAGGACCTTCGTTCGCTTTCTGCTCATTCAGCCGTTTCTTTTCTTCCTCAATATCTGACACATATGGATGATGAGCAAGGATCGTCTCATCTGATACCGTACCTTTTGAATTATTACAATTCTGTATCATTTCTGATTCATTGATTGCCATATCTCTGTTAAATACGATATCAACTTCAATTTTTTCAAAATTTCCCTGCCCTGTCAGCGATAAGTAAGTATCAACAAAATATAATAACTGTTCAAATCCGTATTTAAATTCTGTTTCCATCAGATTACATTTCAGATCAAGGTCTGAGTACATAAACCGTAATGCTACTCCCGATGGAGCATTTCCAAATTTATCCGGATCTCTGTTCACACCCTGCCCACATTCGACAATATCTCTTTTCAGTTGCTCATAATGTTCCCTGAGTGCTGTGATATCCATCTGAGGTGTAAGCGTCTCCACGCCACCTTCCTCCGGGTCATCAATGACGATCGCCCTATCATCATTCAGCGTCCGTATAAATTCACTGACGTTCTCGCCGCCATATCCTTTCAGTACATAAATCAGGTTTTTTACTTCTTCAACATAGTTTGCTGCCTCACTGCGTCCCAAGTCATATCCATCAATCAGACTTTTTACAAATTTGATATCCGGCTTTTCAATTCTGTTATTCTTGAACGCTATAAACGGCACCTTTCCCCACGTTTTCCATAGATTCCCGGCTTTGTAATGAGCCACCGGTCCTCCATTGTCTGTCATTTTGTCCGCATCCACTATAAGCATCTGCCCTTGCAGACGGTAATATGTTACAGAATCGGCAGTCCACACTTCTACATTGGTTACAGTCTTCCGTTGATCATACTCCCATACCGAAGTCCGATATACTCTGATCAGCGTATCCAGTTCCGTATGCGTCCTGTCTTTCCATAGAGGAATGCACTGCTCTGAAGGAATCACCAGCGTCTTTAGCTGTCCATTCCTGTCAATGTACGCATGCAACCAGGCGATCCCCTTATTTGATGCTTCATATCCCAACAACGAAAGCTGATATTGGAAATTCTTTCCCAGTAAATCTTTGAGTCTTTCGATATACCGGCTGTTATTATCTGACGTGTCCGCTTTGAAAGTGACCGGTTTCGACAGCAGATATGCAATTTTTTCATCCACCTGATTTTTATATTTTCCGTGAGCCAGCTTATTGTTCGCCTTGTAGCTTTCCTCGATTACATTTCCCCTGCTATCCTTGTGAGTAATTTTCCGACTCAGAATATCATTATCTACCTGATAATACCGCTCTCCGGTCATCATCCACTCTCGCTCCGGGGATGCTTCAAATTCTGATATCAGACGGACAACTCTCGCATCCGTCAGTGCATTACTTTCCTTTACTGCAATCATGCCCGCTTTCACTCCTTTTCTGATCTTGTCGATCACATCTTTTATCCACACTCTCTCACCTCATTTTTCAAAATAAAATAAGGGCTATAAATTCCTTATATTCCCGCCCTTCAGATCCGACACCTCATAATCATCCAGTCCATACCATATGGCCGACAATGTATGAGGATCTATATTAAATTCATCTTCTATGATTTCTCCATTTTTATCCACAGCAAATGTAAGATCCTGCAGCTCATCTATAATATTCTCACATTTATCTGAACAGACTATTTTTCTGAACCGCTTTACTTTCTTAGTGTAAATCTTCCTGCTGCCCTTAAATTTCTTACAGGCACGGATCCTGAATCCCTTCTGCTTGTAATACCTGATTGCTTTCGGCTCAGCACAGTCTGCCTTGATCAGGATATCTTTCCATTTTTTGATATCTTCCGCAATCTCCGGATCCGTTTTATCCTTGCTATAATATTCATCATACAGGTATAAAATCTTATTATCATGATCAATCAGCATCCGGACAACCGCATTGTAAGATGTGACAAATCCAAAGTCCATTCCATTCTTTTCCAATGGATGCTGGACGTTTTTCATCTCTGCCCTTACCTGCTCATCAGCTTCCACCACAAATTGCGGAAATACCAGTCGACCATTAACACCAAATCGTCCTTTACGTGCTACCCTATAGAGATCAGGATCATGTACTTTCAGCTCATCCAGCTGTTCGATATAATCTTGCGGAACGAAGTAATTATCATCTACTGTGCTGTGATGATAATAGGTCTTTCCAACCGCTACACATCTTTCTTTATACAGTTTCTCATCATCCAAGATAAAAAGTTTTGCCTTTTTATCTTGAAAGAAATAGCGATAACACCAGTTACTTTTACTGACTGGATTGGTTGACAAAATTATATGATTACTCAATGCCGGATGTCTCAATCGTCCAAGGATTTCTTTAAATCCAGCATACTTTACTTCCGAACACTCTTCGATCCATACAATCGACACCCCGTTCATAGATTTCAATTTTGCTGGCTTGTCCATGCCCTTAAATATAATCTTGCTGCCGTTTTTGAAACGTACCTGCATTGGACTGATGGTAAATGTCAGATAACCATCTACCCCCATTGCTTCTGCTACTTCTTCAAGCAAATCATAACAACTATCCCGAATCGTATCGTATACTTCTCGCACTACCAAAGCTTTCCTTTTTTCCTGTAGCAACTTCCTAATCAACTTTACGGCAACATGATAGCTTTTCGAACTTCCATAGCCTCCTACCAGCAGATATATTTTGTGATCCCAGTCTTCAACAAATTCAGCAAAATGATCGTTTAGTATAAACTCTATATTTTTCATTTCCGCTCACTTGCCTTTACAAAAGTAATGTTGATGGATTCTTCTTTTTCTGTACCAACTTTTGCCCGTATGGACTCAATTCTTGCACGCTGCTCCTCCGTGGATAGATCCCAGTTTTTGTGCAGCATCTCATCATACTGCTTGATCATAGCCCTTAATTCTCCCTGTGCTCTTGCCTGGGCTTTCAGAAAAGCTTCTTGTTTATCCCAAGCCTGCTGGACTTCCCATTTTTCACCGATCACATTACCAACCTTTTCTTCTATCTTTTCGATGGTCTTGTCATCCTGATCTTTGACATAGGCTATCCGCTGTGCTCTGACAATAGCAGCATACGCAATCTGTATCTGATGCCACAACAAATCTAATGGATCCGCCTGTTCAATGGCAGAAAAAATCTCCCGCGTTTCATCCGGGAGATACTTGCTGAAGAATCCATATTTTTCAGCATTCTTATTCTGTTCAGGGGCTCCACCGCCATCATTTCCAATGGCATTTTTATTCCTTGGCTGACCACCTTTTTTTCTTTTCCGAACGCTCGCCTTTTTATCCGAACGTTCGTCATCCCATTTATGAGTACATTTCCATCTCCGAACCGTCCCCTCCGGTATGCTTAGTTGACTTGCAATCTCAACTAATTTCATGCCTTTCAGATACATGGCTTTTGCCTGACAGATTCGTGGATCCGGTGCTCTCGCCATGTACCATCACCTCGCATTCGTGTTTGTTTTGGTATTAGAAAAGCACCCCGGAGGGTGCTCTTATCTATCTTTCAAATATTTTATTAATTCCAGTATTCTCTAAAATCAATTTTTTTATAAAGTGCATACAAATTTTCTTCGTTTAATTTATCATATATTTTTTTAAATTCTTGCTTTTGATAGAATTTTTCATACATATGTTCTCTGCATTCTAAAACAATCATCTTCCCACCTACTATTCTAGCGGCTAAACTTATTGCATGATAACACTCATTTAATATCTGCTCTCCACTTAAATCTTCTGCTGAATAATCATCACATCTTCCTAACTGACCAATCAAAAAAGCCGAAACACATTTTATGGAATCTCTACCCGGAAAGCTTCCCAACATTTTTCTTCTTTTTTTTGAACTCAAAGCAGATATATCTACCGCTCGTTGAGCAATAGTGAAATACGCCATTATTACAAATCGCTTTTCTTTTAATTCCGCTGCATCTAAACATAAATAGGTTTTTCCAATATCTGATTTTTCGTATGTAATGGCTTTATTCACTAAAAAGTTCTCTAAATCTTCTTCACGATGACAAGAGAACTTTTTAAATGAATCTTCAATTTTGCTTGTATTGTACTCTTTATTAATTATTTCTCCCAACGGTACAACAATATAATCTTTCAATTATTTAAGTGCGTTCTGAAGAAGACTCTTCAAGTCTTTTTCATGCTTTAGTTTAGATTCAAAGCTTCTCTTTAGTGTGGGAGCCACTCTCCGAGACATTTCTTTTGTGAAGCCATCTGCTTTTTCAGGCGGAATCATAAACTCTTTGCCAAACGTTGAAGTTGCCATGACTTTCACCCTCCTTTTTTAGTCCGTTACAGACATTATTTACCCCATACGAAATATGCTTCTTACTTAATTCGAAGTGTATTTCTATATATATAATATATAGAATTTAAAATTTTTTCAACCTTTTTCACAAATTTTGCACATTTTTATATTTTCTCACAATATAGAAAAGCACCCACACATTATTGTGCAGGTGCCTTACGGGTTTATAAGTATAGGAGTCGAGCCGTCGGTTTTCGCCTTGGCTCATTATAATTAAATCATATGTTGATACTGAACTTCAATGAACTCAAACAAATTATTCCGGTATTTTCAAATGTTGCAGTGCTTTCCCGTGCAATTTATGCACCCATCTATCCGTACAACCCATCAATTCTGCGATTTCCCACCACCTGAGACCTTTTACATACCGGTAAAATAATACATCATTCTCATCCTCATTCTGTACCGTCTTGATCTGCTTTTCAACAGCAATATACGATTCAATACACTTTTCTTTTTCTTCTCCAAGCTTTTTCTCCAACAGTTCGATTCTTGCCAGTTCGTCAGAAAGATCTTTTTGATTTCCACTGCCATGCGGCATTCCTGAATAATCAGTAGCTTTCACAGACTTCGCAAGCTCTCTCAGCTCTGTCACCTCTCCATCTATCCTGTTGACCCGTCTCCTGTTGGTTCGGTATCCTCTCAGATATTCCTTTTTTCGCTCATTTTCATTTTTTGCATTATTTTCTTCCAGTCTCTGCTCCATCGGCATCCACTCCCTTCCTCGTATCTACTCCCCACTTTTTCAGTGCATCCTCCACTGTATAATTCGGGTATGCCGGACGATGGAAGTCTGCACTGGCTTTCCGATCCGGTGGATGCTCTGCCATCCCGGCATAATGTTCTTTCTGATTCTGCCGGATCTCTGCTGGACTCCAGCGTCTGTCCGTGTTTCGCTTCAATGGGTATCACTCCTTTTCTTCATTATTCCTGCCCTTTCATATAACAGCCCCAAAACGTCCCCGATCTCTTGCCACTGTGATGTCCAAATAATGGTTTCTGACCTATAGCTTTCCAAACTTTCTGTGCCGAAATATCCGTTTCAGCCCACTTAAAAATCAACACTCCATCTTCTTTCAGAACTCTCATACATTCCTGGAATCCATCATGGAGCATTTCCGGCCAGTGTTCGTCCAATTTCCCGTATTTCTTAACCAGCCATCCAGTTTCCCCAGCATATCTCAGATGTGGTGGATCAAACACAACTAAGGAAAACGATCCATCCTGAAATGGTAGATCTGTAAAATCACATTGAATATCAGGATCCACGTCACAGATTCTTTCTGATTTACCTCTTTCTGACTTCCATATTCCGGTCAATTTTTCTTTGCGAATATCACAATATACTGCCGCCGGATGATTTTTATTGAACCAAATCGTTCGTGATCCGCATGTTACATCAAGTATTTTTGCTTGATTACCATTCGTTTTTACATCATTCCTTTCATCTACTCCACCGCCTTTCACAATCTCAATACATTTACATATTCTTTTGTATTCATTAATGCCATGTGCTGGTGTTCCGTCAATCAGTTCCATGTCTTTGAAATCTTCCAACATATCAACAACCTTGTCCACATCATAAGCTGTTGGCATCCTATCAACATCTTCCCATGTGATGATTGTTCCAGCATTTTCGTCTCTTTCCTCTTCTGTATCATCAAAACCTAAGTTTTGCATCAACAAATCTGCATCAATTAATCTCATATTCTTCCACCACCTCCAGCTTCTTCAAATCATCAATAAGCCACGGCTTGTCATCAGACCATTTAATCATTGGGAAGTCAACGTTCACATAACTACTTAAGGCACAGCATCTTCTGCCATTTCCACTCCAACAATCATCATTGTTCGATTTATATGGCTCTTTGCCGTATGCGTATAAGGAATTATTTTTATCTCTTGCCATATATTTGAAATCTTCTACGAGATAATCTAAAAACGCTCTATCTTTCTTGCTAATCACTGGCTTTTCGATGTACTCTGATTCTGCCCATCTTCTAAGTGCGTTACTGCAGCCTTTATTGCTCAACAGGCAGTCCCTACAGTTGATTTCATTGCAATATACAGGTTCTCCAATAGCTTTGGATACTGCAACGGAACCTCTATCGCACGCAATTTCAACAATCTCTTTTGCAAATTTTTCTTTATTTTTCATCTCTATCATTCTCCTTTATACGGCTCTGGAAGTGGCATCCAGGCAATGACCTCACACAAAATTGCAAACCCAGTGCGTGCATTTCTCCAACGGTCTGTATATTCCTCAACTGTATGACAAGCACATAAATAATTGCAGGAATTATGCCTACCTCCGATATATGCCAACACGGTTTGTCCATCTTCCGGCAGTCTCTCACTGCACGGAATCCATCCCTGATTCGCTAACTCGCCAACCTCTTCTGCCAATTCATCCAGTTTTGCATGAATAAATTCTGATGGAACTCTCGTTAGCGTCCTGATGTCTTCCTGTCTTTCTTTTAATGTTCTTTTTCTGCTCATCAATCATTGCTCCTTATCGTTATCTGAATCCCAAGTTCCTCTCTGATCTGCTCGACAAAATCATCCCATGTTGCAAGATCATCCACTATACACTCTGCCTTGAGATTTGCCCTTTTTATAAATCGTTGACATCTTTTCGCACCAAAATCAAATTCATCATGCAGGGTAGCCACTGAAAGAGTCAGCATAGTATCAAGAGTCATCTCTTTTATTTTGGTGCAAGCCTTATTCAACTCTTTCTTGCTCATTGCCGTATTAATTCCTTTTGCCCCACGGAACTTAATCTCTTCACGTAAAGCGTCCACTCCATCTTCCTCTACGATTTTCAGTGCTAACAGCAAACCGTCATTTCTGCCGGATGCGTATTCGTCAATTTTTCCCATGTTCTTTCTCCCAATACTCCACTACATACTTTTTCTTACCTTTTGCATTCCCCGGAATTTCCCGGTATCCGATTTTCACGGAATAACCGGCTTTGACCAGCAGATTCGCCATCTTAAGCCTGTCCTCTTCATTCAGCCCGGCTGACCCGCCTCTTATGCTCCGTATCAGTGCCATATGTTACACCTCCTTCGCTTTACAGGTCAGACCCTTATGGAAATACATTTCTGTCCTTCTTCTGGTTTTTATATAATCGTAATCCCCTATGATTTGCTTGCCGCATCTTGCACAGATCAGCACATCTTCTTCCTTTGCCCGCTCTTTTTTCTCAATTCTTTTCTTTTTCACTGCATCCATCCTCCACGATTGCATTGATGATCGGTGACCACGAAAGCGTCAGCCAGCTGATAAAGTTATACATCGTCATGCTGATTTTACTGTATTTACTTTCCAGTGCCTTTACAGTGTCATTGAATCCTCTTGCACTCTTTGTTTCCTGTGTTTCCTTGTATGCCTTCCATATGGTGTTCTGTATGTCTGCCACGTATTCATGCTTAATCTCACTCATAGTTACACTTTTCTCCTGTTCGTTACAGTCGGTTACAAACTGGCTTGTAACGCTAAACCCCTTGTATTTACTGGCTTAAATGGCATTTTTAAATATCGGTTACACGGTTACAACGCTTTTTCCTATATAGGGAGCGGTCTGTGTATATACACACAACACCATATATATATTAAATTCCGTGTGTAACCTTTGTAACTTTGTAACCGCCCCGCCTATTTAAACGGCAATTCTTCCTGATCCGCTGGACTGAATCCATCAGAATCCATCGAACTGTCCAGTTTCAGCCACACGCACCGCACCGCTTTTTTACCCATTTTTTTATTTTTGGTCTGATTCTTCCCGTCCGTCTGAAGCAGTCCGTTTTTGTCTGCCCAATGCATGAAAGCTTTATAAGAATAGCTGCCACTTTCGCAAAGACCCTTTACTGCAGGAACGTACATGATCGCATATCCCTGATCAATAATTCCCCACTGCTCTACGTTTACAGCCACATCAAACCGCTGGCTGTTCATGCTGATCTTGTCAATCAGATACCGGTAGCACCGTTCATTCTCTGACACTTCTGACTGGCTCGCAAGAACCTTTTTTGCACTTTCCACGTCAATATACTCGCCATCACAAAAGATCTGATCCGTAGCGATCCGATCAGCTGTCAGAATCACAGACAGGGCTATGCTCTGCTTCTGCATGGCATCATCCTTGTAAATTTCCTTTTGGATCTCTGCCTGCATTTCTCTGATCTGATCCACACCGATCTCTTTTATTGCTTTTACAAATTCCTTCCCGGCAAAACCGTAATTCTTTTTTAAGAAATTGGCGGTATACTGTGGATCCGCAAAAACCTTTTCTCCGCATTCTACTTCAATGATACGATTGATTGCTCCTCCCTGGGTGACATAGGAGTTTAAGGGACGCTCTCCATTAGTCAGAATCGCATTCTTCCACCGGTTCTCCTTTCGAATTCCGAGTTCTCTGTTCGATCGGCTCTTCCCCTTCCCTGAACAGAGATCATACACAACGCCCTCGAAGTTATCTTTAATCCTGGCATTGACCTTGCTTGAATCATCCAGCATCAACGGGAGATTGTTGAGCAGATCAGACCTCACCTCCAGCTGCACGTCCGTTGTTTTAAAATCACCGATATACATACTGTCTGCCGGGCTCGCCCAAACAGACGCTGCCAGCATCATGGCAACCGTCTTTCCACCTTCTGTTTCGCCCCAAAGATCCACAATGAATGGAAGTGCTCCCAGTAATCCGACCAGGACACTGGCAAAGGATGCTGCGAGAAAAAATTTGATTTCCATCCGGTCTCGTTTCCTCAAATCACAGACATGATTCAGCCATTCCATATAGCTTCCCTGCTGACGAATACTTTCATATAATTGCCTGAACTGCAGATCACCGTCAAAAAGGATATCCGTATCATATGGGATGAAATCACCCCCGATCCAGCCCAGTTTTGATGTGGATTTCTGCAATGGAATATCGTTGTCATTCAGATTTTCTACGTCCGACAGGTATTTAACCAGCAGCTTCGCATTTTCGGAAGTCACTGACACCCCAAGCTTTGACAGACTCACGATCTTACTGGCAGAGGATACGATGTCTTTCGGTACTGTAATCTCTGTCCAACGGTGATTCCGCTTGTATGCCAGCCTGATCTGCTCTTCTCCCGTCTCGAGATTTTTTAAGCGTCCGATCGGCAGGATTGGGTGATAGCAGACAATAACCTCGTTGTCATAATCCTTGTTAAATGTCCTGATCCCGTCGTCTCCTGCGATCCATGATCCACATTTTACAGCATCGTATTTTCCCGTAAAATCTGTCCAGTTGGTTAAGGCATTACTGCTCAACCTTTTTTTATTCATTTCCTGCTCGACCTTCTTATAAGCTTTGAGCATCATGTCAAACCCCTGCTTTACCCCCAGCTCCTTTGCACGTTCCTGAAAGGAAAGCAGCATCTGTGCCTTTTTTATTTCGTCTTCCTGTTCAAAGATTTCCGTAAAAACCTCTTCTGCAAGGATACTTTTTTTATCGTATTCACTTAATTTTTTCATCTAATGGCTTGCTCGCCTCCTTTTCATATTCGTCATGCAGATACAGCTGATACTGCAGTTTATTGTAGCAATCTGTCCAGACATCAGAAAAAGGCTCTGACCTTTTCCACCAGTCCCGGTAAACATCAATCAGGAGATTGTTCAGCGATCTCCTATCCTTTTCCCTCCGTTGCTGTTTGTCCCTCATTTTTTTTTTGCTGATCCGAACGGTATCGGACCAGCTTTGACTGAAATGTAGGCTTCTCATATTCACCGCCAAGCAGATAGAATGCGTCTTTAAAGCTGCAGCACTCCATCTGCATGACAAACGAGAAGATATCTCCGTGGGCTCCGCAGGCGAAGCAGTGGAAATCCCGATCATAAATCTTCATGGATGCGTCCCGGTCGCCCTGATGAAATGGACAGTGGATGAACCCTTTCCTGTTTGGCTGCAATCCGTAACGGATCAATATATCTCGCATGCTATATATTTCCTTGATTTCACCACTCGTCATAAGTCATCACTCAATATCTCTATGATTCTTTTCCCGGTATCCTTTTTTGTGCAAAATTCAAACCGGACGTTGTAACGATCCCGGATGGTACAGAGCGATTTATATAACTGCTCTCCGTCCACAGCTTTGGCTGACACCACGTACCGCTCCTTTTTTCCATTCACCATTCTCCATCTAACTTCATGCTTTCTCGGGTTTTTCCAAAACCACACATCTTCCAGCGACTGGATATCCGGACCATGTTCCACAAGGATCACGAGCCGTATTCCTGCGTCAATCGCCCGGATCAGTTCCTTTTTAAACCTCTCGTGCTGTTGGCAGACATTTCCGCACAACTCTTGCAAATTCTGCTTTCTGTCAATGATGAGCCGGGGATTATCCAGACTCATGTAATCCCCGACCAACAGCTTACTGGAAAAATGCCTGATGCCATTCTCGTCAAATGTCTTGATGATCTTCCTGATCGCCCTCGCCTTTTCCCTGCTGTCTATCTGTATATCCATTACAATCACGCTCCTAATTGAATGGCAGCATCTCATCCAGCCCATCCGGCACGTTCATGAATCCATCGCCTGCCGGAACTGCATTGACCGGATAGTTGTTGATATGATTTTTATATGCCTGTGTTTCCGCAGTATCCGGGATCGCTGCATCTGCCACCTTGTCAATCGACGTGAACCATCTCAGGACACGTTTCTCCAATTCTCTGCCATTGTAGTAGTCCATCTGAGGACCGTACACTCCTCCAACTAGCTTGTTCTTGATTCCTGTAAAATCAAACGTATCATCCGGTTTCCAGCAGCTGAATCCCTTATTGGAATGCTCGATACAGGTCACGAATGTCTTGAATGATCTACTGCAATTCCCGTTATCATCTTCTGTCAGGATGTACTGTGTAGCCTGGTTCGGCCATTTCTTCTCCGGTCGGATATCATTCTTGAAAGCTTCCGTGAAATATCCTGCCTGCTTGTCTCCCTGGGCGAAGTCAAAAAATACAACGAGCATCGGCTTGTTTGTCCTCGACATTCGCTCCTCTACACTCTTAATAATCAGCCTGTGTCCTCCAAACTCTACAGGGGTAAATTCCCCCTGAGCCTGTGTATTTTCATAGTTCTTAGGTTTCTGCATATTAAAAATCCTCCAATGCTTTAAGTACTTCTACGATATCGTTATCAATTTCCATCTGATCAAATGCCCCCATCGGTGACTTGGCCGTGCTGTTGTTTGCCTGAGTCTCAAATTTATAGTGGCCATCTACGCATTTGCTCAGAAGCACCGTGGTAAATTTACTCTCCAGCACGATTTTGTCCAGCTTTTTCCCGGATGTCTTGATCCGCGTGAACATATATCCATTCTCATCATGATCCGTCTGAGTGTGGGCTGTGAAGATGATCGTCAGATCATCCCTGTATGTATAGCACTCGCACACGAGATCCCACACACACGCTGCAAGATCTACCCACTTGTCATATCCTTTTTCTTTGCTCCGACGCATCTCATCCGCAACCATAAGCCCGTTGATCGTATCAACCACAATCACCTTTACACTCGGGCAGGCTTCCGCAATACGCTTGATGTACTGGCGAACGATGGCTGCATCATCGCACGCAAAATAATTCTTATTTTCCTGGCTGTACTGCTTTCGCCATCCTTTCCATGAAAGTCCTTTTCCGTCAGCGTCGATATAATATGTAGTCTTTGGATCCAGATTTCTCATGGATGTTGTTTTTCCAGATCCAGATTCTCCTGCAATACAAATAACTTTTGACATATTTTTCTTCTCCTTATCTATCAAATGTAATCAGATCCCTGCGAATAGACTGGACGATAATCTCGCTTACAATCCGCTTAAACGACCAGTCACTCTCGTTCGCAATATCTGCCAGTATCTCCGTTGCTTCCTGCGAGAGCCGGACTACGCCCTGCTCATTTGGTGCAATCTTTTTACCCGAAATATGTATCTTTCCATCGTCTTTCATTGCTTATCCTCCTATCGAATCCTTAAGCTCTCGCCCTGTTCCAGGTGGGCAAAATCTGCCTTGTTATCCTTGAGCCATTTCTTGAGTGCTGTCTTGTCCAGCTTCGGCTGCTGTGCGATCCAGTACTCCTCCGGAATATCTTCCTCCCGGTCAATCACTACACTTGGTGGGTTTTTCTGAATGTTAAATCCGAACAGGTCTGTCTTGAATTTCTTCTTTCCGGTTGCAATCATTGCAGACTCGATGTACTTTTTAAGGTTCTGTGCATTACTTACAAGTGCATCCCTCCTCTTCTTCAGGCGGTCAATTTCTGCATCGAGGGTGTTGGCTGATCCGTTCAGCTCCTGAATAAGCTTTGCACAATTATCTGCTTTTACTTCAATTTCACCACCGACACCCTCCAAGGTGTCGTTTACAACTTCCTGATCCACAGAATCATCCTCAAGCAGATCTAAAAGTTCCAAATATTCCTCTGTTAATTTATACAATGTTGCCATTTCTTTCTCCATCCTTTCCTTATTCGTCGTACATCCCGATGATTACTTTTATAACTTCCCTGTCTGAATACGTTGATGTGCAATTTTTATCTTCCTGCCTCATAAAAGCGATCAGTGAATCCATTTTCCCATCCTGTCGGCACAGACGGGCGTATTCTTCTGCATCAATGCAGACTTTTTCCTTTTCTGCCATTGCATTTCCTTCCTTTCTTCTTTATAATGTAGTTGACTAATTTTCTAAGTGCCTGAGAGGTTGCTGCCTCGTTACGGCACTTTTTTTATATATATAATGACTGTCCAAAGGCCACACAGCAGACCATCAATGCGATACTAAACCCGATTACGAGCCAAAAAATCCGCTCTGTAACCCGGTCATTCACCTCAATTACTTCCTCTTCCTTCTTCTCCGGCTTTCTCTTCCTGATCTGAATTACCTCCAGTTTTTCCACGTCTCTCACCTCCTTTAAATGATGTGCAGATACCTCTGTGCCGTTCCATGCAGTATCTGATTTTTCTGCACCTGCTACACGGACTGCTCACTTGCCTCTCCCTCCATTTTCTTTACAAGCACCATCGCCTCCAGTGGGTCATAAGCAGGAACGTATTTTCTTCCTGCTCCTTCCAAATATTTAAAGAACCGGTTGTAATCTGCATACACCGCCTTATCAATAAACCTTTCAATTAATGCACTCTCCGGGTATCTCCCGGACTTGATTTCCCTCCGGATTCCCTCTTTCCTGTTATTCACAGTTCCCATTGACTGACCGTACATATCACGGAAATAGGAAGTCTTGCCATACTGGTTGATGGGTTTCTTCTCTTCTTTGACTGCTTCTGCTATCAATGGGAGGATTTCATAGATATGTTCCAATTCTGCAATGGCTTGTGCTTTGGTCATTGGCATTCTGTATCACCTCGCTACTTCTTCCCTGTAAAATGGTTGAAATTGTATCCTGGCATTGAATTATCCTTTCCGTTCCCCTATACTTTTCTTACAGGCACTGCCATGCCGAGTATGAAAGAAAGGAGATTTTTATGAAGAAAATATATGCTTGCCTTGCTGGCAACTGGGTATGCCTCAATGATGATCCCGACAGCAAAATCAGTGAATATAGTAAATCGCCTTACTGCTGGTGGGAAGAGGGTGCTCCCATTTATTCTCCTTGTAATAAGGATAAAGAACTTGAACACAGTTTTTACGGTCTTGACTACGTTCATGTTTATTACAAGGGAAACGACTGGAGAATTAATCCAATGTTTATTCAAATTGTGAATGGATGATTTTCTTCACATGATCCGTATTAGCGAGTTTGAGATTTTTCTCAAATTCGCGTTTTTGCATTTCAAAAGTTCTGTCTATTCCTGCTTTTAACTTAACCCAGTCAGAATAACTGATTCCCTGCAATGCTATGATATATTCCTGCATCTCTCCTCACCTCGCTTCGTCTTCCTTATCCATCGCTTCTTCTTTTTTCTGCAATCAATTCATCAATAGTGCAATCTAAAATATCTGCAACCTTTTTGATGTGCTTGACTGTAGGGCTTACATTTTTCCCCCACTTGCAGATGCTCCCAACAGACATTTCTGCTTCCCTTTCTAAAGATGCTATAGAAAATCCTTTTTCTTTCGCAATCCTACAAATATTTTCATAAATCAATATTTTTTTCGCCTCCTCAATTTGAATGTTTTCAATTATTCATTGACTTTTACTGGAAAATATTCTATCATAAGTACAAGCAAATTGAATTTATTCATTTTTTACATTTTGAATTGGGCTTCCAAATGTATTTCGTCTTGTGTTACATGAATATTTTCAAGTGACACCCTTATATTACTTGAATATTTTCATTTTGTCAACGTTTTTTCTTGATTTTTTTCAAGTTTTAGAAAGGGGATTATTATGACTTTAAAAGAACGTATAAAAGAGCTAGCTAATTCCGAGGGATTGAGCTTACCTAAACTCGAGGAAGAGCTTGGTTTTGGCGGTGGTACAATCTCGCGATGGGATAAATCCGCACCATCAGCTGATAAGTTGGCTAAAATAGCCACTAGATATAATGTAACTGTCGATTACTTGTTGTATGGAGGTGAACGGATTTGTCCTGAATGTGGATTTCATTTCTTTCCTGACGATACTGATGAAATTAAAGCACACCTCCAAGAACACAATTTATGGCAAAAAGCCACTAATAAATTCGGACGTCTATATTGCAATAGCATTGAAAATGAAAATATCAAAGCTAAATATAGAAATATTCGCAATAACAAGGAAAACTCCTTACAAACAAGATATGATGCCGAACTTAAAGTATTGCGATGCCTGTTTTCGAGAAGCATTATGGCTAATAATTTCAGCTTGCAACATGTGCCATTTGAAAAATATGTCGCGATGATGCTGGATACACCTAAATATCAATCTAAATTAGATGATGAATTGCAGGATAAGTTAATCCGTGAGTATGGTAATATGCCAGGAATAAAAGATGGAGAATCTGTTTATTACGTTCCAAAATCCGACACTGAACCCCTTGCTGCTCATAAAGAAAAAGGGCAGTTCACCGAAGAAGAATTAAAAAAAATAGAAGAATATAAAATGTTACTTCTTTTAGCTCGTTCAAAGGAGTGATCTATTTGACTTATGAAGAAATGCAACACTATTATGACAATTTAAATATTGTAGAAATGAATCTATCCGAAATAAATGGATTAAAAGGATTGTGTTACGGTGAAAATATCGCTATTGAAGAATCGCTAACTCAAACAGAAAAAGCTTGCGTCCTAGCAGAAGAACTCGGACATCATTATACTTCTGTCGGATGCATTCTCGATCAGACCGATCTTGCAAACCGGAAGCAGGAACGACAGGCTCGTTTGTGGGGATACAATAAATTAATCGGACTCATGGGGATTGTCCGGGCGTTTAATGCCGGATGTCAAAACCAATATGAAATTGCAGACTATTTAGATGTTACAGAAGAATACCTGCAAGAATGCATTAACTGCTATCAGAGTAAATACGGAATCTGTACTAATGTAGATAACTATGTTATTTACTTTGTTCCTTATCTGACAGTTACAGAAATGATATAACCCCTCGTGGGATTATATAAATGAATAAGTGGTGTTATTCATAAAGAACGGTTCTTATTAACAAAGGAGAAGAAGGAATGAAAAAGAAATCTATAACCCTGATACTGTCTTTGACAGCAATATGTTCAGCTTTATTTTCAGGATGTGAACTTACAAATGAAAGCAATTATGATAATTCGCCTGATTATCATTCATCTAAAGTAGTCACCGACAATGAAGATGAAGCACAGGATAATAATTCGGATACCTCTGAAAAATCTCCGGAAGAAGAAGCGGCTTTAGAAAAAGAACGACAGGAAAGCTTAACTGTATATGCAGATATGATTTCTGAGATTCAACAGGATTTTCCTGAATTAAAAGTCAACTATATTGTTACAACTTCAGACGGTGGAAAAAGTATGTCTATTAATTTAGATCTACAGGAAAGCAAAGATGCTACATATACTATTGCTTCTGAATTAACTGTTACAAAAGAATCGCTTTTAAACCTTAATGGTATTACTGATCTAAATATAATGGTTAAAAATCCTCAAGACCCTGAGGAAACTGTTGGAATTTTGATGTTTGAAAATGAGCATGGAACTTTCAATCCTGTAGTAAACACTTTGTAGTATAGAACTCGTGAAAAAATGTTATTGATAAAAACCGCCCCTTCGCCAAAACATCACGCTCATTCAAATGATATAAAAATTTATTAAAGTATCTCTGTTTTTATACGTGTTTACACTTCTTTTTATTGACATACGTGTCAGTACGTGCTATAATAATATCATAGAAAGGAGATATAATGAAAACACAGGAATTATTAAAAATGCTAAAGAAAACGAAATGCGAATTAATTCGGAATGGTAGCCGGCATGATATTTGGTACAGTCCTATAACTGGAAAGCAATTCGCAGTTCCAAGACACAAAGCAGAAATTCCAACAGGAACTCTCAACAACATTCTGAAAGATGCGGGACTCAAATAGTCCCCTTCTTTTCCAGTCTTATATATTATATATTTGAAAGGAGAATTGTTATGGCAAAATATGCTTATCCCGCAATTTTTACCCCTGAAGATGATGGAAGTTTTTCGATTAATTTTCCTGACTTGGAAGGTTGTTACACTTGTGGGGATTCACTGGAAGACGGTATTGAAATGGCAGAAGACGCACTCGCTCTAGTTCTTTACGGATACGAAAAGGAAGGACGCAAAATTCCTGCTCCTTCTGCTCCATCAGAAATTACACTTTCTGATAATGACTTTATTAATTATATTGCTTGCGATACAATGGCTTATCGTAAGATGTATAACAACAAAGCTGTCAAAAAAACTCTTACCATTCCAGAATGGTTGAACGAATCTGCTTCTGCTATGGGACTTAATTTTTCTCAGGTGCTTCAAGAAGCATTAATGCAGAAAATGCAGATGAAATAATAATATAATCAAAAAAATCCCGGTGCTACCAACACCGGGAGATGAATAATGATCTCCGAAGAAATACATCATTCAACGACCAATGAATATTGTATCATCTTCGGACAGCCACCGCAAGCGGAACACACGTTCCTCGCTGGCTGTTATTTTTATACTCAAAAAGAAAGGAAGATGATTATGTGGGTAGAAGAAAGAAAAACCGGATTCAAATTTGTTGAACGCTACACCGACCCAATGACAGGAAAGACACGGAGGGTATCTGTTGTAATGGAGAAAAATACGGCACAGTCGAGAAAACTGGCTGCCGTTGCACTGTCTGAAAAGATTGACAAGGCACTGCTGCCACAGGCTCCCAAATTAACTTTAAAAGAACTTGTAGATTTATATGCTTCTGAACAGTTACGAACGGTAAAGCAATCTACATATAAAAGAAATTGCGGGGCGTGTAAATCTATTATGAAAATTCTCGGAGCTGACACGTTGGTTGAAAACCTTAATGCTGGATATATCCGAGAACGCTTTCTTGCCACGGGACGTACACCAGGCACTATGAATGAATGGATGACACGGCTCAAAGCATTACTACGTTGGGGGTATCGAAATGATTATATCTCCAGCATTGCATATCTTGATAAAATTGAGCGTTTTAAAGATGTGTCGCACCGCAAAAAAATTGAGGATAAATTTCTTGAGTCAACAGAAGTTAAAAAGTTACTGGATGGAATGAATATTACAAAATGGAAAATTTTAACAGAATTTCTTGTTTTATCCGGCTTGCGTTTTGGAGAAGCTGCTGCCCTTGAGAGATCAGATATTGATTTAAAAAAGCGTGAAATCCATGTATCTAAAAATTACGACTGCATTAATGACCTCGTAACAACGCCTAAAACGGATTATTCTATACGAGACGTATATATTCAGGATGAATTGCTTAAAACCTGTAAAAATGCCCTTCTGCTATCTCAGAGCGATAACATAATACAATTTAGCAATCTCCTGTTCCCTGGTACAGTTCAGGAACACGTAGATTACTATGCGTACGCAAAATATTTACGAGAAACATCTCTTCATGTTATCGGTCGGAAAATCACGCCACACGCACTAAGGCACACGCACGCAAGCCTTTTAATGGAACAGGGAGTTGATATTGACAGCATATCCAAAAGGCTAGGACATAATGACAGCCATGTAACAAGAGAAATATATTTACATGTCACCAAAAAACTTGAAGCAAAAAGAAAAATGCAACTTAAAGAGGTAAAAGTTTTATAGTTTGCCCCCTATTTGCCCCTTTTGAAGAAAATAAAATCCCCACAAGTCTTGTATTTCTTACAAATACTGGACTTGTGAGGATTAAGTTCAAAGCTGTCTAGGGGACTTGAACCCCCGACCTCCGCCTTACCAAGGCGACGC
>OGJK01000650.1_pt1 | contig 36146 bp, 24 predicted proteins | sample 1571961 | NCBI WGS metagenome assembly OGJK01 (sample SAMEA2582120, study PRJEB24529) | metagenome | biome: Human gut stool | place: China | collected 2011 | reverse complement strand
TCTTTGAGGTGGAGCAGAAGGTGGAAGAGGTGAACCGGGAGAGAAGGCGGCGGGCCCCTGGCGGAAAAATTACGGGAAGTTCCTGTGATGCGGTTGAACTGACGAAAAGACCGGATCTTGCGCTGGATTTTATCGCTGCGCCGCCGCAGATGGCCCACTATATGGAGAAAAGTTCACAAATTTACAAGATCTATTTAAAATATGTGGCACCGGAAGATATCCATTCCTATTCGATCGATGAGGTCTTTATCGACCTGACTTCCTATCTTGAGACATACCATATGTCGGCGCATGAGCTGACGACACGGATGATCCGGAATGTGCAGAAAGAAACCGGAATTACGGCGACTGCGGGGATCGGAACGAATCTGTACCTTGCAAAGATCGCGATGGATATTATGGCAAAGCACATCGAACCGGACGCGGACGGAGTGCGTATCGCAAAACTGGATGAGATGAGTTACCGGAGATATCTGTGGGGACACCGTCCGCTGACGGATTTCTGGCGTGTGGGCCGGGGATACGCGAAAAAACTGGAAGAACGGGGAATCTACACGATGGGGGATATTGCCAGATGCTCCCTCGGAAAGGAAAACGATTATTATAACGAAGATCTTCTGTACCGGATGTTCGGTGTCAACGCGGAACTCATCATCGACCATGCGTGGGGATGGGAGCCGGTGACGATGGACTACATCAAATCCTACAAGCCGGAGACAAACTCCTTGGGCAGCGGACAGGTGCTGCAATGTCCTTATACCGCTGACAAAGGTCGTGTGGTAGTTCGTGAGATGGCAGACGCGCTGTCGCTCGACTTGGTGGACAAGCGCTTGGTGGGCGACCAACTCGTTCTTACGGTAGGCTACGACCGTGAGAGCCTGACCAATCCCGCTATCCGTGCGCAGTATCACGGTGAGGTAACGACCGACTGGTATGGCCGCAGCGTGCCGAAGCATGCTCACGGCACACTCTCGTTAGGGCATCCCACCTCCTCGTCCAAGCAAATCCTTGAAGCCGTCACCGGGCTCTACGACCGCATCGTCAACCCCATCCTGTTGGTCCGTCGGCTCAACATCACCATCAACCACGTCATCAGTGAAAAGCAGGCCAAACGACAACAGCAGAATACCCCCGTGCAGCTCGACCTCTTCACGGACTATGAGGCGGAGGCAAAGAAGCGACAACATGATAATGAGGCTGCCGCCAAGGAACGACGGTTACAGGAAGCCGCCTTGAAGATCAAGAAGGAGTTTGGCAAGAACGCCCTGCTCCGTGGACTGAACTACGTTGAAGGGGCAACACAAAAAGACAGGAACAATCAGATTGGCGGACATAAGGCGTAGAGGGAAAGTAAAAGGAAGAAGTCGCTTGGAAAAGTGGAACGGTACAGATAAAAGTCACTTGGGAAAGTGAAGCAATCTAAGAAAAGTCGCTTAAAAAATAGACTTACTCTTTGTTGAGTGAAGGGAAAGCAGTAAATTTGCAACGGAAACCATCCATATCTCATTTTATATGAATCCACTTAGAAGAAAGATAGACAGAACCCTTGCATCATGGAAAGCTACGGCTGGGCACAAGCCCATTGTTATAAAGGGCTGCAGGCAGTGTGGTAAAACATTCTCCGTGATGCAATTCGCAAGGAAGAACTACAAGCATGTAGTGTATCTGAACTTTGTGGAGCATGATGACTACAAACTTGCCTTCGAGCAGTCAAAGGCTGTTGACGACATTATCATGAATATCTCTGCAATGATTCCTGATACAGTATTCGAAGATGGAGAAACGTGTATCGTCCTTGACGAGATACAGGAATGTCCTAACGCCCGTGCCTCTTTGAAGTTTTTCAAGGTTGACGGCAGATATGATGTCATCGCCACGGGCTCTCTTCTTGGAGTAAGAGGCTATGGCCCAAGGAATACCAAAGCATCCATTCCTGTAGGCTATGAACATATTGAGGAAATGTTCCCATTAGATTTCGAGGAATTCCTTTGGGCTATTGGCATTACGCCGCAAGTTATCAATTACGTATCTGATTGCATGACTGATGTGAAGCCTGTGGGAGTAGCTATACATCAACGCTTGTCGCAGCTCATGCTACAATATTGCGTGGTAGGAGGCATGCCAGAGGCTGTGGTTGCCTTCCAGCTGCGTCACAACATGGGGGAGGTGCTGCAAATACAGCGTGATATCGTTAGCGGCTATGAGGAGGACATGCTGAAATATGCCGAGGACAAAGATAAAGCCTGAATACGTGAATGCTTTGAATCCATCCCCAAGCAACTTGCCAAGGAAAACAAGAAGTTTCAATATTCCATGATTCGCAAGGGTGCCAAAGCCTCACAATACACTGGCAGCATTCAATGGATAGAGGATGCGGGCATCATTACCAGATGCTATAATCTCCATATTACCGAGCTCCCTCTTGACGGCAATGCTGACAAGAACGCGTTCAAGGTGTATATGGCCGACACCGGTCTCTTCGTTTCCATGCTTGAGGACGGCACACAGTTTGACATTCTGCAAGGCAATTTGTTTAGCTACAAGGGGGCCATCTTTGAGAATCTCGTGGCAGACATTCTGCATAAAATGCAGCGAAAGCTTTACTATTTCCGTAAGGAAAGCGGACTTGAAGTAGACTTCGTCATTCGATACAAGGGCGAATGCGTGCTGCTTGAGGTAAAAGCTAAGGATGGCAATACGAAAAGTACGCGGACTATTTTGAACCATCCTGAGAAATATCACGTTTATCATGCCATCAAGTTAGGCAACTATAACGTAGGTGGAAAGGACGGCATGATGACCCTGCCTCTCTACATGGCCATGTTCCTGTAGCCTTCAATAAGATAAAAAAGAAGGATCTACATTTTTATTATAGAGTATTATTGTAGTATGATGAAAATCATCCGTTGGACATTCGACAAACTTGTAATAGCGGAAATTTACTATCCTGATCATAAATCAAGAGATATAGATGTCGAAAAGATTTACCGATCGATGTTTGGTGCAACAATGCTGTTTGTGTACAGCATTGGTATATTTTTAGGTATATATCCAGCCTTACTTATACCAGTAGTTCTTTCGCTTGCGTATCCGTTTATCCAGGAAAGAATTCTAAAAAGAAGAAGTTATGTTGAGAATTTGATAGAGCTATACAGGAACATGTCTCTAAGGGGGAAAAAGAAGCTGGCCAAAGAAGGCTGGTATTACCGATGTCTACCCATCTTGGGATATGCGACTGTCCTTGTTTTTCTTATTTTTTTATTTTTATTTTTATTTTTCTGAAGCCAATACATCAATAAATTATTGTACTTATCCTAGCAAAAAATACAAATGGACAACTACGACGACATCATCAACCTGCCGCACCACGTCTCGGCAAAGCATCCCCGGATGAGCATGTACAACCGTGCGGCTCAGTTCTCCCCCTTCGCTGCCCTCACCGGCTATGAGAAAGCCATTGAGGAAGCGCGGAAGAAGCAGGAAGAGAGCGTGAGGAGACGGAATGCTCCCGTTGATGAAGTCAATAACATAATTACCAACTTAAATACAGAGCAAGATGAAGAATTTTAATCCAAAAGCGTGGTTTATGCCACAAGCAGTATTGGTTATCGGCACATACGATGCCGACGGGACACCCAATGCGATGAACGCAGCGTGGAGTGGTCAGTGGGATAATGACAAGATCATGATTTCGATGGGCAACCATCAGACCACGGTCAACCTCAGCGCCAATCCCGACTTTACCGTTGCCTTCGCCACGACTGAGACGCTGGTGGCTGCTGACTATGTAGGCGTTGTCAGCGGAAAGAAAGTAAAGGACAAGGTGGCAAAGACCGGCTGGAAAGTCGAGAAGGGTGAGCAGGTGAATGCACCTGTGTTCACTGACTTCCCTATGACGATGGAGTGCCGTATTGAGCAGAAGATTGACGGGTCGGAGACGGGCTACTACATTGTGGCCAAGATTCTGAATATCAGAGTGAAAGAGGAATACCTTGCCGAGGACGGCAAGCCGGATTTGGAGAAGATGCACCTACTGACATTCGACCCTGTTCACCTCGGTTATCTCGAAATCGGCAAGTGTGTGGGCAATGCCTTCAAGGATGGTACCCAGCTGAAATAACACCAGCTGATGAACATCGAGGAAGTTCGCGAGTATGCGCTGTCCTTGCCGGGAACGACGGAGGACCAGGCCTATGGTGAGGACTGGGTATTGTTTCGTATAGAAGGAAAAATTTTTCTACATATATGGTTGGACGCCCCAGAGCCCTCCTGTGCCCTGAAACTACCGCCCGAGCAAGGACAGACGCTGCGCGACCACTATGACGGCATTCGTCCGGCGTATCATCTGAATAAGGTGCACTGGAACGATGTCCTTCTTGACGAGATTGACGGTGACATGGTGAGGAGCCTTATCCGCCAGTCCTATCAGCTCGTCCTCAGCAAGCTGCCCAAGCGATTGAGAGAGAAATATAGGATTGGACCATAAGCACAGCAGACATGGACACGGGTACTGCCTCTAACGTCATGACCTATCTTGCCAAGGGCGACCTCGCTCTGTCTGTGGGCATGACAACGGTCAGCACGGTGCTGGCCCCGATCCTCACGCCACTGCTCACCCTGCTCTATGCCGGTGAGCGTGTGCATGTCGATGCCCTTGGTATGTTCCTCAGCATCATCGAGGTAGTCATCCTACCCATCATCCTCGGCTTTGTCTTCAAGAAACTGTTCCCTAAGCAGACACAGCGGCTGGCAGCTTATCTGCCAGCCTTCTCTTCGGTGATGATTGCGTTGATTGTCGGCATCATCGTCAGTGCCAATGCTCCCAAACTGCTCACCGGTGGTCTGCTCATCGTGCTTGTAGTCATACTTCATAACATCTGTGGACTGAGCATGGGCTATCTCGTCGGACGTGTCCTCCGCCTGACTCACAAGAAATGCTCCGCGATCTCCATAGAGGTGGGCATGCAAAACTCGGGTCTTGCCAGTTCTTTGGCCACCGTTCACTTTGCCATGTACCCGATGGCCACTGTTCCCGGTGCCATTTTCTCAGTGTGGCATAATGTCAGTGGTGCTGTCGTCGCCAAGATCTACGCCAGGCAGCAAGAGAAAGAGGAGAGAAAAAAATAATGAGAGTAGACGCGCTATAGCATGTGTATGACACTTCGTCTGAACGACTGAGTGTCGGCGACGCTGGTATACATCATCATCTCGCTGAGCTGCTCATTCATCTTACGCACTTTTTTCACCACGCCGTCCTTGCCATCTTTCAGCAACGGGGCGAGGATACCACGACCCACAGCCACAGCGTCGGCGCCGAGTGCCATTGCCTTGTAGGCATCGTAGCCTGTGTCTATGCCGCAGTCGACAAAGTACTTGAGATCAGAATCGCAAATCACATCTCTGATCTTCTGTAGCATATAGGTCGGTGGCACACCGAAGGGGATACGTCCGTGATGATGAGATATGACCAAGCCTTTGCAACCAGCGCGAACCGCATCTATGGCATCGTCAGTGGAGAGGACGCCCTTGGCGATGAAGGGCAGATGGGTGGACTTGACATATTGTGCCAGGTCTTCCTGTGTCACAGGGCCGAGCGGCTGTCCGTCGACAACATCGTAGTGGCCATTCTTGCCCGCGATGTGGTCGATGTCTATACCGACGGCAATGGCACCGTGGGCTTCGGCAAAGGCGATCTGCTCCAATATCAGGTCGTGATCAGCAAACGGCTTGATGATTCTCACTGTTGGCGCACCGACGGCAGCGATGGCAGCAAATTCCTCGTCGGGCTCCATGCCTACCCAGTTGAGCAGGTTCATCTCCTTGGCTGCTTCGGCATAGGCTTCCATCGGCTTCTGTCCGTTCTTGCCCACCTTGTTGAGATGGGAGAAGGCCGGCATCATGATGGGTGAGCTGAACTTCCTGCCGAAAATCTCCGTCTCAAGATTGGGTTCCACAGCTCCTATCACTCTCATTTCCACCATCATGCTGTCGAGATAGCGGCGGTTGATGAGGTTGGCATCATCGGCTCTTCCGCTGGTGACAGGGATCAGACCTTCCGGTCCCGGCCACGGACTTTTTATCTTTTCTTCCATGTATTTATGTTTTTCGTTGGTAACTATACCGTAAATATACGGTTTTATTTCGAAAAGCAACCTTTCACATCTGAATATTTTCGATACATAGTAGTGATGTGACTTCTTGCCGCATCCGCTTTTCTCTGTTTTTAGCTGGTGCCGTGCTTTTAGGAGCCGCTCCCTGCACGGCAATGGTGTTTATCTGGAGTTACCTTTCCAACGGCAACCCTGCCTACACACTCGTACAGGTAGCTGTCAACGACCTTATTATCCTCGTGGCCTTCGCGCCCATCGTGGCTTTGCTCCTGGGAGTGAGCGGCGTAGAGATACCCTACGACACGCTTTTGCTGAGTGTAGTGCTTTTTGTGGTACTTCCGCTCATCGCCGGTATCATCACGCGCACGACAGTCATAAAACGGAAGGGCAAGGAGTATTTCGAACAAGTATTCGTACGCAAGTTCGACCGATACACCACAGCCGGATTGCTGCTCACACTCGTCATCCTCTTCTCATTCCAGGGTGAGACCATTTTGCGCAATCCTCTCCATATTGTGCTCATCGCCGTGCCACTCATCCTTCAGACCTATCTCATCTTTGCCGTTGCCTTTGGCTGGGCCAAAGCTTGGCACTTGCCCTACGACATCGCGGCTCCGGCAGGCATGATTGGAGCGTCCAACTTCTTTGAGTTGGCTGTTGCCGTAGCCATCAGTCTGTTCGGATTGAAGAGCGGTGCTGCTCTTGCCACTACCGTCGGTGTTCTTACCGAAGTGCCCATCATGCTCTCATTGGTAAGGATTGCCAAGGCAACGAGAAACCAATTCTTGTAAAAAGGGTAGGAGTTAGGGTTCTCCTTTTATAAGATAAGGAGTAAACACTTTCCGATTTGGCACAAACCGACCCACTGTCATGGGGAGATGCGAGTACAGTATTGAGTTTCAATACGGTGGAATATTGGAAAAATGTCTTACCTTTGCATTGCTTTATGTGCGGCACGACGATAGCAGTCGTGAGCCGCCATGAAGTTAATGAGACCGTATCGATGAAAACAAGCAACTCTATATCCATTTTCCAGCGTCCGCTGTGGGTAGCCGTCTTTGCTCTGACAGCAGCCATCGCGTGGGGCTTTGCCTATCCGCTCATCAAGTTAGGCTATGCCGAATTTCAGATTACGCCGGCGATGACGGGCAGCAAGATGCTCTTTGCCGGTGTGAGATTCTGCATAGCGGGACTGATCATTCTGGCTATGGCGAAACTCGGACATAAGGACTTCCATGTCAGAAGCGGCATCGACTGGTGGTATCTTCTGCTCTTTTGCCTTGTCAACACCACCCTTCATTATGCCTTCTTCTATATAGGCCTCTCGCATAGTGAAGGTTCGCGCGCCGCTATTCTCAATTCGCTCAGTGTGTTCTCCGTGGTGATCATGGCTTGTATGTTTTTCAAGAGCGACCGTATGACACCCAACAAGATTGTCGGTTGCGTGATGGGCTTTGCCGGCATCCTCTCGCTGAACTTAGGAGGCGCGGATAGTGGGCGCTTCACGTGGCTGGGTGACGGCATGATCATCCTCAATGCCCTCTGCGGTGCCACCGCCTCGCTGCTCACCCGTGGGCTCGGCAAGCGCGTCAACGTGTTTGTCGGGACGGGCTACAGTCTGGCTATCGGTGGCGTGATCCTCGTAGGCTTCGGCCTGCTCTTCGGCGGTACGTTGCCCCGCATCACAGCATTGGGAAGCCTTTGGTTGTTGCTGCTCATCGGTATCAGCACCGTAGGCTTCTCGCTCTATAACAAGTTGCTCACGTGCAATCCCGTCGGCAAGATAGCTATCTACAATTCACTGATCCCCGTAGTCGGTGCTGTCAGCTCATGTCTCTGCCTGCATGAGACGTTTTATTGGAAATATGTGCTGGCCGGAGCTTTGGCGACAGCCGGAATCTATATCATCAATAAGGGAAAGTAGAGAGACTTCATGGATTTTATCTTTCGTATGAATGTTCATGAATGATGGTCTAATACACGACTAATCCCACGACCCCGCAAGCATGGCCAAGATGGGGTGGTCTTTGTAGCGCAGTGTAGCGAAGAAGACGGTCACGCACAGGGCGATGCTCATAATGAAATAAGGTATGCTTTGTGCCGGTGTGCCGAAGTTCTCTTTGTTCATCAGCAGCAGGGCAGCGGCAGCGATGAGTCCGATGATAGCCGGACGCAGTGCGGCAAAGACATTCTTCACCCAAGGCGCGTCTTTATGGGTGAGCAGATAATGGCTGATGCTGATCATCAGGATAAACGACGGCCACATGATGCTCAGCGAGGCAAGCACTGAGCCGAGCACAGTAGCCCAAACGTTGCATGATGACATGTTAAATGTTGCACATAGTGGACTTATAGGCACTGGATGAAACATCATTCCAAGGCTTTTCGTATCTTTGCAAGCGTTATCAACCTCTTACAAGACTAAAGCCCGATCGAAGATGAGACGTTTTATACTGATATGTTTATTGCTGTTCTTCGCAGGAAGTCTGCCGAAGTGTACGTCTTTATGTGCTTACGGCAATCCGGAGCAGACGGCAAAGCTCGATTTGAAGTTAGGCGGAGTACTATATACCGGCAAGCAACTCTCCAGCAGTGCCGTCAAGGCAGTGTGCCAGGACCGTTATGGTTTTGTGTGGATAGGAACCGACTATGGACTCAACCGTTTCGACGGATATAGCTTCTCACTCTATCAGCATCATCGCAACGACAGCCACAGCATTGGCAGTAATGAGATCTGTGATATGCTGAGTGACCGCAAAGGCAGATTGTGGGTGGGCACCAACAAAAATCTGTCGCGCTATGACATCACGACCAACCGCTTCGACAATGTTCCCTTTCCAAAGAATATCCAACCGAGAGTCTCTGATTTGGTGGAAGCAAAGAATGGCGATATTTACATAGCCACTTCGGGTTATGGTGTTTTTGTGATTCGCAACGGCAGCGAAAAAATAGAAGAAGCCACACGAATCAACCGTCTTACCAATGACAAGATGCTGGGACAACTCTGTTTTGACCATCAAGGAAACCTATGGATGACAGGTAAAGACAATGTCTTCTATCGCATTGCCATGAGGCAGGGACGCATCATGGGACTGAACCGTTGGAAACTGCCGCAGGGCGGTGTACAGCAATTTATGGTCCGCCATGACGGCACGCTCTTACTGGTTTTCAAGAATGCTTTGTTGGCCAATCATGGCAACAGCTTTGTAGCTTCCGATTACAATATTTCGTCGCAGATGTTGCAAGTGGGATTGTCATGTGCCAGGGAGTCTCCGTCTGGTCAACTATATATAGGTACGGAGCGAGGACTCTATCGCGTGCATCATGGGGCTGCACCGGAGTCGGTCAATTTTGTTCATGACCGCTTTGATCTCCGTTTAGCGCCCGTTCATGCCTTGGACTTCGACAAGTATGGCAATTTATGGGCACGCTGCTTCCGGATCGGCCTGTTGCTGCTCAACGACCATCCTCTGCCGTTTCAGATATGGTCGTTCACCGCTCAGAATCCTGTGTATGATGTCGCGTTGTCCTCCGTAGCGGCTACCGATGATGGCGGGATGTGGTGCACGGCATGGGGTAATGGCCTGTTCCATTTCAATCATTACGGTATTGTTACGCAACACGTAGGCGGTATTTCTGACGCGAATGTTGTCTGTCACGGTCGAGACGGCCGCTACTGGGTAGGTCGCACCGATGGTCTTTATGAGTTGAATCCTGTGATGGGTAGCCTCTCCCTTGTCTTAAAGTGTGCAGGATTTAAAGGAGTGATGTGTGATAACGGCTTGGGCCCCATCCTCTTCTCCATACAAGGGCAAGGGGTAATGAGCTATAATACGCGTACGAAAGCTTGCCGTCTCTACCGCTCCACCGACAAAGGCTCCTTGGGCCACTTGTGCAACGACTGGGTCACCGCTATGACAGTAGATCGCAACCAATGCTTATGGATAGCGACAACGAGCGGCGTGAGCTGTATGGATCCCCGCACCGGCAGTTTCCATCCCTTTGGCTGGGACGCGCTGTTGTCGGGGCAAGTCACGGAGTGCTTGTGTGTGACGCCCGATGACGACATCGTAATTGGCACTGAGTCGGGACTCTATCTCTACGACCGTCGCTCCCGCCGTGTGAAGCTCTTCCCCGGTAGTGAGATGTTGGCGGATCAAAAGATCTGCAGTGTGCAGAGCGACATGTGGGGCGACCTGTGGGTGAGCACCCCGGCGGGACTGTGGCAATACGATCACCATACCCGCCGCTTCATCTCCTACGGCACCGGCTATGGCCAGATCACGGGCGAATATCTCGGTAATGTGTCGTTCCGCTCTGCTGACGGCATGATCGGTTTTGGTTTTGACGGTGGCGTGACCGTGTTCTATCCTCAGTCAGTGAAGAAGATACAGAACCGGCAGGGTAGGGTATGGCTCACGGGCGCTGTGATCGACGACCTTTGGCAGTTGCCACAAAGCGGACAGATAGATATGTATCCTCGCAACCACACGCTGACACTGACGTTTTCGCTGCTCGACTATCGTGATGCTGCCAGTGTGATCTATGAATATCGCATCAAGGATGGACCTTGGCATGCCAACGCGACGGGCGACAACACCATCCGATTCAACAGCCTCGGTACAGGTACCTATCCCATTGAGGTGCGAGCCGTTTATGGTGGACATCCCATCACTGGTGTTTGCAAAATTAAGGTGATGGTGCATGCGCCTTGGTATGCCAGTACGTGGGCTTTCTTGGTTTATCTGTTGTTGCTCTGCTTACTGGGTTATTATCTCTGGCATCTCTATTGGCATCGCAAGCAGCACCAGTTCGATGAGGCCAAGATGCGGTTCCTCATCAACGCCATGCACGACGTGCGCTCACCGCTGACTCTGATTGTCAATCCGCTGCATGACCTGTTGTCATCAGAGACAGATCCCTCAAAACTCAGTTTGCTACAAGTCATCGACCGCAACACGAAACGTATCTGCCAACTCGTGAATCAGATCCTCGACAAACGCAAACTCGACATGCACGCTTTGCAGATTCATTGTCAGCGGACGAGTCTCATCAAGTTGATCACCGGCACCTGCAAGCTCTATGATTATGAGGCGCAGCAACGTGGCATCCACTTTGCCTTTGAGCATGACTATGATGTGATGGCTTGGGTCGATCGGATGAACATCGATAAGGTGATTGGTAATCTGTTGAGCAACGCTTTTAAATATACTGAAGATGGTGGCGAAATCAAGATCGCGCTGTCGTCAACAGATTCCAAGGCAGTCATCCGGGTGATGGACAATGGTGTAGGCGTGGGCGATGAGGAGACGGCCAAGCATCTCTTTGATCGTTTCAACCAAGGGATGAACAAAGCCAATTTGAAAATACAAGGTACCGGCATCGGACTGGATCTCTGCCGCTCTGTCGTAGCCTTGCATCATGGCACGATAGAGGCATCCAACCGCAAGGACGTGGCGCATGGTGCTTGTTTCACGGTGAAGCTGCCACTCGGGAAAGACCATCTCAAGACGGAAGAGATCATAGATGAAAAGACTGAAAAAGAGAAAGCGGTTGTCGGTGCTCCACGTCCCAAGAGCAATGTACAGGTGCTGTTGGTCGACGACGACGAGGAACTGACACATTATGTCGCCATAGAAATGGGCGATGAATATCGTGTCTCGGTGGCAGGAAATGGACGTGAGGCGTTGAAGAAATTGCTGATGATGCCCGACCATTACGACATTGTAGTCAGCGACATCTCTATGCCCGAAATGGATGGTATCACGCTGTTGGAGCGTATCAAGGAGAATCCTCATCTGAGTGCATTGCCCGTCATCCTGCTCTCTTCCAAGAGCGCCGTTGACGACCGTGTCACGGGCTTGCGCCATGGTGCTGACGCTTATCTCTCCAAACCGTTTAACATGGAAGAATTGCGGCTGACGATCGACAATCTGATCAGCACATTGCGACGTGTCAAAGGCAAGGCGACGACAGAGCCACAGATCGACAAGATGATCGGGCAGGAAGAGGTGAAAGGCAACAACGAATTGCTGATGGAGCGTATCGTCAACTGCATCCATGAGCATCTCTCTGATCCTGACTACAATGTCGAGACTTTGGCCGATGAGATAGGACTCAGTCGTGCTCAGCTTCATCGCAAGATGAAGGAGATGACAGGTATAGCCACAGGCAAGTTCATCCGCGACATGCGTATGAAGGAGGCTGTCCACTTGCTCGAGTTGGGCACTATCAACATTTCGCAAATCGCGTATCGTGTTGGCTTCAATGACCAGAACCATTTCTCGCAGGTCTTCAAACGGTATTATGGGGTGTCGCCGAAAGAGTATAGGGAAGGGAAATAGGAATAAGGCCCTTTCCTAACTCAGGCCCTTCCCTAACCCTCCCCAAGGGGAGGAAATGAGAATACCAAGCATATGAGACTGCGAAAAAGGGATCTTTGCGATTCCGCATGAGTACTTTTTAAGAAGATTATTCTAATTTCTATGAGTCATGTAAGCTGGTATATTGTTTTACAAAACACTGTCCGGATCCACTTGCAATCTAGAGAGAAGAAAAAGGCGTCATAGTTTTCCAAGCAAGAAATAGCAGCAACTTTTCACTGCCTTTACTGTCGTCACGAGCACAAAAAGGTACTTTGATGGTGTCATCTCGGTAGAATGACAAGGTCAGAAAGGTGAGATGACATGGTCAAAAAGGTTAGTTGATAGCATCAAAGTACCTTTTTGACCAAAAATTCTCTAGAGAATTTTTGGTCAAAAAGCTGCTCTGATCATAGTAGAAAACGTATATATTTATAACGTTTTGATTATCAGCAAGATATAAAAAGACTCGATTTTTCGCGAAATTCAGCGTAAAGTAGGTCTTCGTGGAAAAGAATCGATTCTCAAGGCCCGTTTTCTATCAGTTTATATAACAAAACTCTTTCTCTTGCGTAACATCCGAATGTTACATCTCGTATAATTGTCTAATTTTAAGCTCGGTGCAACAAGCGTCAATGTCTGTTGCAACATATAATAGGTTTATTCTACAACGTATTGATTAATTTTGTGGCTGAAAAGCTAAAATTAACATAATCAATCTAATCGTAGACCAAATGAAGTATCTAAATCTATTTGCGTTGAAGGCGATGCTGTTAGGCACGATGATGGTCAGCCCAGGACTCACGGTCATGGCACAAAACGGCTCCACGGTCGTTGGCTCTGTGGTCGACGAGAATGGTGAGCCCGTCATTGGCGCCACTGTGATGCTGAAAGGCCACAAGGGTGTCGCCACGGCAACCGATCTCGACGGTCATTTCAAACTGGTGGTGCCATCCAATGGTGGTACGCTCGTCTTCTCTTACATCGGAATGCTCAACAGGGAAGCACGTGTTTCCGGTAAGCCCATGCAGGTGGTCATGCAGGAGAATGCGCGCCAGCTCAACGATGTCGTCGTCGTGGGTTACGGTCAGCAAAAGAAGGCCTCTGTGGTGGGTGCCATCACTCAGACCGACGCCAAGACACTCGACCGCTACAGTGGTGTGCCCTCACTGGGTCAGGCACTGACAGGAAACCTTCCCGGCGTGATCACCTCTTCCTCCACGGGTATGCCCGGTCAGGAAGACCCGAAGATCATCATCCGTTCGCAGACATCGTGGAACAACAGCGACCCGCTTGTCCTTGTCGATGGCGTGGAGCGCCCGATGAACACCGTGGACCTCAGCTCCGTGCAGAGCATCTCTGTGCTGAAAGACGCCTCTGCCACCGCGGTCTATGGCGTCAAGGGTGCCAACGGCGTCATCCTCATCACCACCAAACGCGGACAGGAAGGTACAGCACGTGTACATGCCAAGGCCAACGCTACGGTGAAAGTGGTATCAAAACTGCCAGAGAAATACGACAGCTACGACACCTTCCTCCTATTGAACAATGTAGTGGAGCATGAACTCGCCATCTCGCCCAATGCATGGGGCAGCTACACTCCGATGGCAATCATCAATAAATACCGCTATCCGGCAAACACCGATGAGTGGGACAGATACCCCAATGTAGATTGGCAGAAAGAGCTGTTCCGCGACTATGCCATGTCGTACAATGCCAGCGTGGATGTCAGTGGAGGTACGAAAAACGTAAAATATTTCACTGCTGTGGACTTCACACATGAGGGTGACCTCTTTAAGAAGTTCAACAACAACCGTGGTTACCACTCCGGCTTTGGCTACAACCGCATCAACATGCGTGCCAACCTCGACTTCTCGTTGACTCATACCACCAAGTTCTCCGTCAACCTTTTCGGCAGCAATGGCGTCCGCCACTTCCCATGGGGTCAGGGCAGCGGCTCCAATAGCTACTGGTCATCGGTCTATCATACCGCACCCGATGCCATGCGCCCCGTATACAGCGACGGCACCTATGGCTTCTATGCTCCCCGCAATGCCGATGCACTCAACTCTGTCAGATTGCTGGCCACCAGTGGCGACGAAAAGCATACCAACACGCAGATTACCACTGACTTTATCCTCGACCAGAAGCTTGACTTCATCACACGCGGACTGAGTTTCAACGGGCGCCTGTCGTTCGACAACACCATGGTTGAGGTGGGACGCGGTATCAACGACCTCTACCACGACGCACAGGCAAAATGGATCAATCCCGACACCGGTGATGTTACCTGGCAGCAGGATCCTGACTACACCGAGACCGTCAGCTGGTCGGTCAATGGCGGTAATGTCAACACGGGTGCCACATATCGTAAGCTCTACTATCAGTTGCAGCTGAACTATGCCCGCGCCTTTGGCCTCCACAATGTCACGGCCATGGGACTGTTCTCACGTGAGGACCGCGCCACAGGCTCTGAGTTCCACCACTATCGTGAAGACTGGGTGTTCCGTACGACATACAACTACGCCATGCGCTATTTCTTTGAGTTCAATGGTGCATACAATGGTAGTGAGAAGTTCAACAATGACCACCGCTTCGCTTTCTTCCCCTCACTCTCCGGAGGCTGGATGCTCAGCGACGAGCCTTTTATGAAGCCTTTGCAGAAATATATCGACATGTTCAAGATTCGCGCTTCGTGGGGTGTCATCGGTGACGACAATGTCGGCGGACGCTGGCTCTATAAGGACACTTACTCTTATGGCGGCACCACCAAGATAGGCTCACCGCTGAGCGACTCGCCTTACACCATTTACCGCCAGAGTCAGCTCGGCAACCCCAATGTGCGTTGGGAGACGGTGGAAAAGCGCAACCTCGGATTCGACTTTGCCTTTCTCAAGGGCTTGGTGGCCGGTAGCTTTGATGTCTTTGCTGACCGTCGTAAGGATATTCTTATCAGTGGCGGTTCGCGCGCTATCCCCACCTACTTCGGTACGACAGCCCCGACGGCCAACCTCGGTCGTGTGCACAGTCATGGCTGGGAACTTGCCCTGCGCTTCAACAAGGTTTGGAACAGCGATTTTCGTACATGGGGTAACTTTAACATGACGCACGCTGTCAACAAGGTCAAGTTCAAGGACGATCCAATGCTCCGTGCTCCCTACTTGAAACAGGCTGGCTATTCCATCGGACAGGTAAGAAGCTATATCGACAAAGGATTCATCACCAACTGGGATGAGCTCTATGGCAGTGCCGAGCGCGAGACCAACAACGGCAACAAACTCGTGGGAGATTATCAGATTGTAGACTTCAACGGCGACGGAAAGATCACCTCCGACGATGTGGCACCGTACAAATACACGCAATTTCCCCAAAACACCTTCAGCACCACGGTTGGAGCGGAATGGAAAGGTCTGAGCATCAGCCTCCAGTTCTATGGCGTGACCAATGTCACCCGCAACATTCAGTTCCCCACCTTTCAACGTGAGACGCATGCCGCCTTCAAGGAGGGCTCTTACTGGGATGCCGTCACGGGCAATGGCAAGCTGACCTTGCCACGATGGACCACGACGGTGGACGGCAGTGCGTCCGGTACCCGCTACTACTACGACGGTGCCTTCCTGAGACTGAAGAATGCAGAGATCGCCTACACCTTCCGAGGTGCGTGGGTAAAACGGCTCAACATCCGTGCCCTGCGCTTCTATCTTAATGGCGACAACCTGCTGCTGTGGACCAAGATGCCTGACGACCGTGAGAGCAACTTCAGCGGGTGGGATGGAGCCTATCCTACTGTGAGACGTTTCAATCTGGGTATGGACATCACCTTCTAAGCCCTATATATATAATTATAATAAGGTGTATGAAACCTGTTCTAAACACTGAATCATGAAAAAGATACTATATACTGCGATGTTTGCCATGGCGCTGCTGTCCATGACCACCTCGTGCAAGGACTACCTCGACAAATCGCCCCTGAGCGATATTTCAGAGGAAGATCCTTATCAGAATTATACTAACTTTCAGGGCTTCACCGAAGAGCTCTACAACTGCATCCCCATGCTCACGCAGTGCGACTATCACTGTTGTTGGAACTTTGGCGAGGATGAATACTGGCAACCATCAGAGACCCGCGTCTTTGCCTATGCCGTGGACCAAGGCAACTACTGGGGATGGAACGAGTGCTACTACTCCTTTTTCCACACTGGTGCTCCGGGCACGACCGGCACAAACCGATTTGACAAAGGTCATCTGTGGGGATTGGCATGGTACGGCATACGTAAAGCCAACGTGGGTCTGGCCAACCTCGGATTGCTGACCAACGCTACCCAGGAAGAGAAAAACCTGATTGCCGGTCAGCTCTACTTCTTCCGTGGCTTCTTCCACTTCATGCTCATGCAGTATTGGGGCGGTCTGCCCTATATCGACTATGTCATCCCGGCGGATGCTGTGATGCGCTATCCGCGTCTGACCTACCAGCAGACGGCCGACAAAGCGGCCGAGGACTTCCGGAAGGCTGCTGATCTGCTGCCCGTAGACTGGGACAAGACAACAGTCGGAAAGGCTACTGCCGGAAAGAACAACCTCCGCATCAACAAGATCATGGCACTCTCTTACTTAGGCAAGGACCTGCTGTGGGCCGGCTCACCACTGATGAACAAAGTCAGTACGGGCGATGCCAACTATAACAAGGACTACTGCCAGCGCGCTGCCGAGGCCTTCGGCCAGGTGCTGAAAATCTGTGACGAGACTGGCCGCTACCAGCTGGCTGATTTCAAGGACTATTCCGAACTGTTCTACACCTACAACCAAAGCTATAAGCTGCCGGGACTGAAAGAGGCCATCTTCTTAGAGAATCCAAATGGTAACTGGCGCTGGAACTTGGTCAACGACTTCCGTCCGTCGACCATCAGCGGTTCGGGTATTAAGGTTTATCCAACTGCTAACTATGTCGACCTCTTCGGCATGGCCAATGGCAAGCCTATCAAAGACCCGACAAAGAAGGACCCGGACAGTGGCTACGACCCTGAGCACCCCTTCAAGAACCGTGACCCGCGCTTCTACAAGGACATCATCTTCGACGGCGAGAAGTGTGTGAAAGACGGCAGCAAGGTAGGTAAGAAGGCTGACAGACAGTACGCCTCTCTCTACACCGGCGGCACCTACCGCACAGCCACCCCTTCTAAAGACTGCTTCACCGGCTACCTGAACATGAAGTTCACCAGCCAGTACTGTAACGACTGGGATGGCTACCGCGAGAACAATAACATGGTGCTGAGCCTCATTCGCCTGGCCGATGTCTATCTGATGTATGCCGAAGCCGTTGCCGAAGGCTATGGTTCAGCTACCGCCACGGCCAAGGACTACACGATGAATGCCGTGACCGCCGTGAACAAAATCCGTGAACGTGCCGGCGTGGGCGACGTGGCAGATGAATATCTCACCACACTCGACGGCTTTATGAGCGAGTTGCGGCGCGAGCGTGCCGTGGAGCTTGCCTTCGAAGGCCACCGCTGGACCGACCTGCGCCGCTGGCTGCTCGTCGACAAAGAGCCCTATACGCTGAAGAAAGCCGTGTACTTCGACCGTGCCAAAGACCAGACCGACGAAGAACGTTACAAGAATCCGGAGAACAACCATGTCGTCAACCTGCGTGAGGAAGTACTCACTACACGCCACTTCACCGAGAAGCACTATTGGTTGCCCTTCCTCAAGAGCGACGTGCAGATGTATCCCGAATTCAAGCAAAACCCAGGATGGGAATAAACTTGTGTCTGGCTAACATTAAGAACAACTATGATGAATAATTCCATGAACAACAAGATTCTATATATCGCATTCGTCCTTGCCATGGCTCCCGCCCTGAGTCGTGCTCAGGCCAAGACGGTCGCTGACAGCACCGCCGCCGGGCAAGTCCATGTGGCTTTTGGCAAGGTCAACAAGAGCGACCTTCTTGGCGGTGTCAACGAAGTCAATGTGGCTGAACTGCTCAAGAAAGACTACCATGCCTACAGTCTCGACGGCATCAGCAGCATGGTAGGTGGTTATAATGGCAGCATCTGGGGACAGTCGCCCTTAGTGCTCGTCGACGGTGTGCCGCGCGACGCTTCTGAGGTCGACGCCACGGAAGTGGAAACGGTCACCGTGCTGAAAGCGGCTTCCGCCGTAGTCCTCTATGGATCACGCGGCAGCAAGGGCGTTGTGCTCATCACCACGAAGCGCGGAAAGGCTCAGCGGCTCACCATCGAGGCTCGGGCCAACGCCGGGCTGTATGTGCCCAAGCGCTATCCCCACTATCTCGGCGCGGCTGAGTATATGAGCCTCTACAACGAGGCTTGTGACAACGATGGCATAGCTCATCTCTATTCCGATGCCGACATCTACAATACCGCAACAGGTAACAATCCTTACCGCTATCCCGACATGAATCTCTACAGTTCCGACTATCTGCGCAAGGCCACCTTCCGCACCGACGCCACTGCTGAGATCACGGGCGGCAACCAGCGCGCCACCTACTATGCCAACTTCGGTATGACCTACAACAATGGTCTCATTAAGTATGCAGGACATCACAAAGACGATAACCTCAACTTCCGGGTGCGTGCCAACATCGACATGAACATTACCAACTGGCTCAAGGCTTTCGCCAATGTCGGTGTACACGTCAACAATGCCTACACCTGTCGTGGTGACTTCTGGGATGCTGCCGCCAACCTGCGTCCAAACTGGTACTCAGGACTGCTGCCCATGGACATGATGGACATGAACAATGGGAACATCAGCAACCTCGTCTCTACGAGCAACCATCTCATTGACGGCAAGTATCTCTTAGGCGGTAACTCCGTCAACCAGACCACGCTCTTTGGCGACATGATCGCAGCCGGATATGTTAAAGACAAGAAGCGTAACTTCCTCTTTGATGTCGGACTAAATGCTGACTTGGGAATGATTACGCCCGGACTGAGCTTCAAGTCGACCTTCAGTGTCGATTACTATGACTATTACTCTGAAGGCTACAAAGAGGGATATGCTGTCTATGAGCCTGTATGGGCAAATATGAATGGCAAGGACATGATTGTCGACCTCAAGCAATATGGCAAGGACAGCCGTTCGGCCAGCGAGTTTGTCGGTTCCAGCACCTATTACCAAACTATGGCATTCCGTGGGCAGTTTGACTACAACCGTACGTTTGGAAAACTCCACAATGTGGGGGCAACACTTATGGGATGGGGCTATCAGCGGCAAAACAGCAGCGACAGCGACCATAAAGGCTCTTCCTATCATCGCACAACCAATGTCAACGCCGGATTGCGGGCCACCTACAACTACAACCATCTCTACTACGCCGAGTTCGACGGTGCGCTTGTCCATTCTGCCAAACTGGCTCCCGGACACCGCAACGCCTTCTCACCGAGTGCCACGCTCGGTTGGCGCTTCGGTCAGGAGAAGTGGTTCAAGCGTTCGTTGCCTTTTGTCGATGACGCAAAGATCGACGCTTCCTACAGCGTGCTCAACCAAGACCTCGACATCAGCGACTACTATATGTATAAAGGCTACTACGACAACAAGGGTGGCTGGTACACCTGGGAGGACGGCTCACAGGGTGGCTATTGCAACACCTCGAAGCGTGGTGCCAACACCGACCTCGGCTTTGTCAAACGCAAGGAGTGGCGTATCGGCCTCGACGCCTCGCTGTGGAACAGCCTGCTGACCGTTGATGTCAACTACTTCCATCAGCTCACCGACGGTCTGCTGACCCAGGGCGCCTCCACCATTTACCCTGCATGGTTCAATGGCAATGGCTCGTTCCTGCCTTACCTCAACTACAACCAGGATCAGCGCACCGGCTTTGACTTCACCGTGAAGGCCGACAAGCACTTTGGCAAGCTGGAAGCCATCCTCGGTGTGAGCGGCATGGTGTTCTCCACCAAGGCTAAGAAACGCGACGAGGTGTGGAGCGAGAAATATCTCTATCGTCAGGGCCATACGCTCGACGCACAGTGGGGCTATGTCTGTGAAGGATTCTTCAACGACGAGGCCGACATTAAGAACCACGCCAAGCAGACCTTTGGCGAGGTGAAGCCCGGAGATCTGAAATATAAGGATCTCAACAACGACGGTGTCATCGACGACAAGGACCAGACAGACTTGGGTAAAGCAGGATGGGGTGCCACACCTTTCATCTATGGACTGAACCTCACGCTGAAATACGATCGCTTCACCTTCTATGTCGACGGTACCGGAAACATGGGTGGCATCGGCTTTAAGAACAGCGGCTACTACTGGCTCAAAGGTACAAGCAAGTATTCTGTCGTGGCTCGCGGACGCTGGACACCGGAGACAGCAGCCACCGCGACCTATCCCCGTCTGACCACGAAGGACAACAGCAACAACCTGCGCAACTCCACCTTCTGGCGCAAGAGCACCGACCGCTTCGACCTCGGACGTGTGCAGCTCACCTATGATCTGCCCGACAACTGGTTCACCGGTAAGGTCGTCAGCGGCATGAGCATCTATGCCCTGGCCGAAGGACTCTTCACCATCTCCACTGATAAGGAATGGCGTGATACAGCTGTGGGCAGTGCCCCATACAACAGGTTCTACAATCTCGGTGTGAAGCTTTCGTTTTAATCAACCCTCTTAAGAATAAGCATTATGAGACTTAAATATTTCATTCCCGTCCTTGCCTCGGCAGCGTTGCTGCTCACGGCGTGCGATGATGTTTTCACCCCCGCCATCGAGAACTTCAAGGACATCGACATGGTCAACAAGGAGCCGGAATTTGCCAAAGGCTTCCTGATCACAGCCTACCGCACGCTGCCTGGCTACTACGACAACAGCGACGTGGCTACCGACGACGCTGTCACCAACGGCAAGAGCGACTCTTACATGAAAGTGGCCACCGGCTCATGGACAGCCTCTTTCAATCCTTTCAATCGCTGGACGGCCGACTACAGTGCCATCCAGTACCTCAACACCTTCCTTGACAAGGTCGACGGCGTGCGCTTTGTCAAGACATCGGCTGCCGTGGACAGCCTGTTGAAGATACGCATGAAGGGTGAGGCTTATGGCCTGCGTGCCATCCACCACTATTTCCTGTTGCGTGCCCATGCAGGCTTCTCTGAAGACGGACAGTTGCTCGGTGTGCCTATCCACAATGCCTCTATCGGTGCCAGCAGCAACTTCAATGAGGAGCGACCGTCGTTCCAGACTTGTGTCGACTCCATCATGGCCGACTTGAGCCGTGCTGAGAAATTGCTGCCCGAAGAGTATGGCGACATCTCATCCGAGTCTCAGATCCCCGAGGAATATCGCACGGTGACCACCGACCCGGCTCTTTACAACCGTGCCATGGGCAACGTAGCCCGTCAGCTGGTCGACGGTCTCATCATCGCCTCGTTCCGTTCACGTCTGTTGTTGCTCGCTGCCAGCCCGGCCTATCAGAATGCAAGCAACAAAGCCACGTGGGAACAGGCTGCTGATGCCGCCGCCACGGTGGTCGACTACGCCATGGGGCCGGAAGGACTGAGCCCTACGGGTGAGACCTACTACACCAACACCAATGAGATTGCGGCACTCAAGGAAGGCAGCAACCCCGACGAGATTATTTGGCGTGAGAATATAGCTAACAACAACTCCAGCGATGAGGAAAACAACTATCCTCCCTCGCTCTTCGGCAAAGGATATATCAATCCCACCCAGAACCTTGTCGATGCTTTCCCAATGGCCAACGGCTATCCCATCAATGATCCGCGCAGCGGCTACGACAGCAAGGACCCTTATGCCGGACGTGATCCACGACTGGCGAAATACATTATATATAATGGTGCCAAGGAAGGCCCGAAGAACACCATTATCTACACGGGCAGTAAACTCGGAACCGACGACGGCGTGAACGTCAAGGAGACTTCTACACGCACCGGCTACTACATGAAGAAGCGCTTGAACATGAATGTCAACTGCGACCCTACCTCCAAGTCGGGTGTGAGCCGCTATACGCCGCGCATACGCTATACCGAGATTTACCTCAACTATGCCGAGGCAGCCAACGAGGCGTGGGGACCACAGGGCAGGGGCAGTCACAGCTACTCTGCCTATGACATCATCAAGGCCATCCGCCATCGTGCCGGACTCACCGACGACAGCTATCTCGACGAGTGCGCTCTGTCAAAGGACAAGATGCGTGAGCTGATCCACAACGAGCGTCGTCTGGAACTCTGCTTCGAGAGCTTCCGCTTCTGGGATCTGCGCCGCTGGAAAGCCAAACTCAACGTCACGGCACAAGGTATCGACTGGGGCACGGAGTCTTACACGCCGCTTACCGCTGTGGAGAACCGCGATTATGAGGACTATATGTACTATGGTCCGATCCCTCAGTCAGAGACGCTGAAGTATAGCAATCTGAAACAGAACAAGGGGTGGAAGTAAAGGAGAAACTTCTCTATCTCTACTCAATTGTGGGGAAAACGAGAAAGTATTTTCCGCTCTCAAAGGAAGTATCTTCCGCACTCAAAGGGAGTTAAAAAAATAGCAAAGAACATAAAATGAAGAAAACAATGAACAAGCATTTCATTCTCAAATACATTCCACTGCTCGCCCTTCCTATGTTGCTGGGCCTTACATCTTGCCATAGCGGTGACCAGGAATTCCCTGACTATGGCTCGACCAGCGTGTACTTTGCCAACCAAGGCTATGTGCGCACCATCGAGTTGGGCGAGGACTTGGAAGTGGATCTCACCAACGACAACAACCATGAGTTCAGCCTCAACGCCGCCATGGGGGGAGGCTACGGCAATAAACGCGACATCAAAGTGAGCTTTGCCGTGGATCCCACACTGCTCGACAACAAAAGCTTTGACGACGGCACGCCGATGACGTTGTTGCCCAGTGACTATTATCAGTTGGAGGGCAACCAGATGGTGATCCCATCAGGTAAGATTCAAGGCGGTGTGAAGGTGAAGTTCACTGATGCCTTCTTCGCTGATCCGCTGGCCACGACACGCCACTATGTCCTGCCTGTGCGCATCACTCATGTGGAAGGTGCTGACAGTGTGCTGGAGTCAAAGAACTATGTGCTCTGTGCCGTGAAGTTTGTCAATCCCTGGCAGGCCACTTACCTGCGTCGTGGCGTGGATGTCGTCACCAATGCCGACGGCACACAGACTGCTGAGGTGCGCCATGCCCAGTATGTTGAGAAAGACGAACTGATGAACCTTACAACGCTCGGCCTCAATGCGGCAGCGATGAATGTCTCGCTCAAAGACGCCAGCGGCAAGGCGACAACTTGCAAACTGCAACTGCTCTTTAACGGCAATGAATGCAAGATCAGTGCGCTCACCAAGGGCTTCTCTGCTGAGGGCACCGGCTCCTTTGTCGAGAAAGGCGAGAAAAACAGCATGGGCGGCAAAGACCGCAATGCGCTTTATCTCAAGTACACGGTCAGCTCTGCTACTTTGGGCAAGACGGTCACTACGACAGACACACTCGTAGTGCGTGACCGCGGCATTGCTCCGGAGTATTTTACACCGAAAAATAAATAGCGGGAAGACGAAGGAACAAAGACTCGTATCAACAATTCTCTAACTACAAGATTCTATGAATATGACGAAATACAAGATTCAGGCCGCTCTTGCCGCAGGACTCTTCCTGCTGGCAGGATGTGCGGATGAATATAAGTCGGACTATCAGACTGACATGCCTGCCGACGTGGCCTTGGCCAATTATGTGGGCAGTTTCGACGTGCTGAAAGCTTATGCTGGTACCATGCATGTCGGTGCCGAGGCGCCCATGTCTATGCTGGGCACTCACAACACAGCTTACAGCCAGTTGCTTACCAACTTCAACGAAGTGACGCCAACAGATGCCTTTACCCATGCTGCCACGGTCAGTGAAACCGGTATTTGTGACTCCGCACATGCGGTTGACGCGGTCAGTGAGGCTCAGGCAGCTAATCTCTCTCTGGTCGGAGGACCACTTTGCTCTCCGCTCACCATGCAGAAAGCCTACATGGAAAAGGTCACTGCCGACACATACATCCCGGGCGGACAAAAAGAAGATGACTTCAAACTCGTCGACTTTGAAAGCATGCCGATTGGCACTACCATAGCGGCTTCGGGCGGTACCAAGGGTGAGGTCGTTGACGACCCGCTGGGTGAGCATGGGCATGTGCTTCATTATACGTCTTCTTTCAACCATCCCTTTGTTGATATCACTCTGCCCAAAGGCGTGACGGTCGGAGACCTGATAGAAGGCCACTGCGACTATATGCTCAAGGGCACCGGCTGGGTGCCTGCCTCGGTAGTAAAGATTACGATTGGCGAGACTACCATAGAGGGGTCTACCAAGAAGGCCGTCGATCAGGGCATTGTCAAAGGTGAGTGGGGAACATACAGTTTTAGCTTTGCCGATGTTCTTGAGAAGCTCTCCGATGAGCAGAAGGCAGCCACGTTGTTCCGGCTGGGCATTGGCGATGTCTGCTCTGCGCCCAATTACTATATCGACAATGTCACGCTCCGGGCCCGCTATCTTGCGCAAGGCCACTACGAGCCGCGGCCGATGGCCGAGAAGCGTGCTGACGCTTTGAAAGCCTATGACCAATATATGAAAACGGTGGTTGGCAATTACGGCAAGGATGTGAAAACCTGGATCGTTGCCGCCGATGCCTTGGCAGGAGAGGGACAAGAAGGACGCTTGCTGACTTCAAAGGCTGACGGGGCCCGTTATTTTCTCAACGATTTCCTCGGCGACGACTATGTGGTCGACTTGGCCAAGATGGTAAGAGAATACCAAAAAGACGCTAAGCTCTTCTATAGCGACAGAGGGCTGGAGACCGACGCCACGAAGTTGGCCAACCTGCAGACGATGGTCAAGGAGTGGAACGATAAGGGAACCGGCCTTGAGGGTGTCAACGCCGAGGTACATCTCAAGTACAATGCTGCACAGTTGTCAGCGGCCAAACAAGGCATTGACAACATGCTCAAGGCACTTGTTGCCACGGGCTTGAAGGTCCGGCTCTCCGGTCTCGACATGGTGGCCGTCGACGACAACGGCAAGACCATGTCCGTGAAGCAACTCTCCGAGGACGACCTCAAGGCCATGGCTGACTACTATAACTACGTCGTCAAGCAATATGTCACGCTTGTGCCGGAGGCTCAGCGGCAAGGCATCTCCTTGTCTACTTACACTGCGGATGGCAAGCATATAGGCTTGTGGACTTCCGCCTTCAACCGTGAGGCCACCTACGCCGGTGTGGTCAATGGTTTGCAAAATCAGGATAATAACTGGAACAACTAATTGAATTTCATGTTTCCCCTCTACTCCCACAATAAGAGTAGAAGGGGAGACTTTATGAAACTTCGCTCAGCCCACGACTATAGAAGATGAGATACGTGGTAGATGATTGCTTCTCATCAAAGAATACATAACCAATTAACAAATAACTGATAACTGAAGACTATGAAGAAATTTTTATCTCTATGTGTCGCGCTTTTAGCTGCCACACAAGTTTTTGCCAGCTATGTGCCTCAGTTCGATGACAATGGCAAATGCACGATTGCGCTGTCCGACCTCAGTGCCACTGATGGCGTGACCATTGATGCCAAGGCTGGCACCATCACGAGTACGGGCAAAGGAGAGTTCTATCTCGACCTGCCTGCCGAGGGCGTCGACCTGTCGACCTGCTACTCCCTCATCGTAGACCATGAGGGCGACGACATTGTTGGATTCTTGGAAATAGGAGATGCCGCAAGCGGCAACAGCATACCCTTATATTCCAGCAAATTCAACGTGGACTGGCCCTCGAAGATTGGCAATAAGGTTAGTGCCGTCAACAAAATGATATGGCACTGCAACGCCGAAGGAACCATGACCGTGAAGAGCATCACACTCACTCGCAAGGTTACATTCGACTACAAGTCTGACGAGACACCCCTCACGTCCGACATGTTCCACGCATGGAGTGCGCCGACGGGAGGCACCGACGAGGGACAGTCTGACTGTGCTCTGGTCTTGAACCAAGAACTCAACGGTGGTGGACTTGTCTATGGCAATGGCAGCGTGAAGTACCTGTTCTATGCTGCACTCGATGGCTATAAGGAGATTCGCCTGTATGGCACACCCAACACGACCTACCGCGTCCTGCTCAACCGGGAGACCGATGGCGGTAAACTGGTAGAGCTAAAAGCCGTCGCCGATGCCAGCGGCTTGGCTGTTTGTGACGTTTCCTCGCTGCCTTACGTGCATCTCAATGCAATCAAAATGGCATGGAGCGCCCCAGCAACGGTCGTCAAAGGTCTTTGCGTGTCAAAAAGTACAACCACAGGCATTCGAATTGTAGAAAATGTAAACTCTCAGAATGTTGTAGCCACTTATACGCTTACTGGAAGAAAGGTGAGCGCCGGTACCAAAGGACTCGTCCTTCAGAAATCTGCTGACGGCAAAGTCATCAAGCATATCAACAGATAACAGATAGTTCCCTACCATAGGGGCCTTTCTCTTAATAACTGTCTCTAAGTAATCTGCCGCTACGGCAGATTACTGCTATTTCTAATTATATCTAACTCTTAATGGTCTCTTAACATGAAACATGCTCCCCATCGTGTATCGCAATTGCTGATAGCATTGCTCTTCGCCTGTTTGGTCTTGCCCATTGAGGCACAACAGCGGCGACCGATAGACTCACGTCATCCGATGTGGCTCGTACACATTGATGTTTGGAACAAAGCAAATCCACAAGCCATCATCGACATGATACCCAAGGATATACGTCCATTTGTGTGCTTGAACCTGTCCCTTTCTTGCCAATACGATACGGATAATAACGTCTACAAGATGCCTCAGGACGGTGTGGCCACCTTCAAATCGTGGGCTACCGTGTGTCAGCAAAATGGCATGTGGTTTACTTGTCAGCCAGCCAGTGGCGGGCACACACATATCCAGGACGGCGACCTCGCCACATTTGAGTATTTCTTCAAGACCTATCCCAACTTCCTTGGCTGGAACTATGCAGAGCAGTTCTGGGGCTTTGACGAACCAGGGGACAAGAGTTCGAGTCCGCAGACTACCCGCATCGCCCTCTTTGCAAAGCTCGTGGAGATGTCGCACAAATACGGTGGCTTCCTTACTATCAGCTTCTGTGGCAACATCTGGTCACACGCACTCACACCGATCGGTATGCTCAAACGCAATGCCGATCTGCTCGCTGCTTGCAAGAAGTATCCCGAAGCTATCCTCTGGCTGTATAAATATACGACCACCTCATGCTTCTATGACACCGAAAGCGTCACGTGGGGACCCTATATCGCAGGACTGGCCAACAACTATGGCGTACGCTACGACAACTGTGGATGGAACGGAGCCCTCGACGTGATGCTGGGCAAGGACAACGGCAAGAAGTATCCCGTGGCGGCAGGACTCTCCACAGTTATGGAGCAGAGCTGCGTCAATGGCGGGGCCGTATGGGATGGGCCGGAGCTCATTTGGACCGAGGACTTCAAAAACCTCAGCAATACGTCGGTCAAGGGCTACTCGCATCGTAACTGGGGTTGCTTCCCCGGCTTCCGAAATGTGTGGGTGGACATGTTCAGAAAGATCCTTGACGGCTCGCTCTATATTCCCACACGGCAAGAAGTGATTGACAAGACCAAGATTGTAGTGGTCAATGATGTCACCACCGGCAGCGACGAAGACAAATATGTCGGGTGGAAAGACCTCTACGACGGACTGTATAAGCAAGATGACCCGTTGAACAAAGACGACGGATGCTGGATGAACAACCTTACTTGGTTCAAGAAGACAGGCCGATATGGTGCCATTCCTATCGTGCCCGAACTTCATGACAACGCGGCCAAGGCCATTCCTGTGCAAGTAAAGAAATCTGCCAAATGGTCCAGCCAACGCGCCAAGCTCAAGGACTTTAATGCGCAATATCCGGAAGTGAGCACGGGCGACCTCTATGTCAACCGCTACCGCAACCAGCTGATCACTTACATGCCCTACTCCTATTTCAACAGCAAGCGTACAGCATCGGCCTCCATACCTTTACAGTATAACACTTGCAAGGAACTGCAACTCACCTGGGGGACGTTTACTGCTGCTGCCGTCAGAGAGTATGCTGACCACATCAATCTTTATCTCAACAACTATCGCACCGACACCATCGCACCAGTAACCGACAAGATTGTCGTCAAGGGCGCGACAGCGGAACCGGACTATACCTATACCGTTGGTACAGAACAGCTTTCTGCTACTGTTGCTGCCAATGCATCGCAGGCCACGCTCTCTGACAGTTGGGATGCCGCAACAGGCACTTACACGCTGCTTGTCTCGCACTGTGGCTCGGTCAACATCAAGTTGAGTTGCCAAGGCAACGCTACAGGACGCAGTACGGATTATCTTCCTGACACACCGTTGGAGAGTCCCAGACAGCCTGAAGCTTACAGCGGTCCGGTCACTATCGAGGCTGAGGACATGGACTATCGCTCGATTCAGGAATGCTGTCTGAGTCCCTACGATGTCCATCCCGACGAGCGCGGCAATGTGGGCAATGGCTATATCGTCATGGGCACCAACAAAAACGGCAGTTTACGCCATGTGTTCAATGCCAACATCGACGGCACGTATCGCGTAAGTCTACGCTACATGAACACCAGCAAGAAAGGCAACCTGAAGGTAAGCGTCAACGGCACGGAAAAGAAGGTGGGCTGTGACGTCACCGCCAATAACGTGTGGTGCACGGTGAGCCTTGGCTTCCAACTCAACAAGGGTGCCAACACGCTGACGATCGACAACATCAGTGGCACGAATCTCTGCCTTGACCAGGTCGTTTATGAGCCTGTCTCTGAGCAGGTCAAAGACGATGGTGCCTTCGAAGAAGAGCCCGATGAGCCTGATACGCCGAATGATCCCGCTTATCCCTATGTCGTCCTTCGCGACGACTTTGCAAAGGAAGGCATCAACATAGCGCCGAATGGATGGATAATGGCAGACGGAGAAAAGATAATTACTCCGGGTCCGGTTGGCTCTGGGCCACGTATCTTCCATTTCCCCGAGGGCAGCACCTTCACCTACGGCCTGTATGTGCGTACGCCTTCTTCCACTACGGGTTACGGTATCTATGGTACGATGCCGGACTACCAGGTCGCGCTGAAGGCATCGGCAAAATACTGTCTGAGCCTTGACGCAGCTGCTTGGAAAGGGACACCTTTTTTAAAGGTAGAGGTTCTGGACGAGAACAATCATGAAGTCAGAAGCACGATCGTGCCCTGCAAACCTAATTTGGAAGGCTCTACATCAACAGTGTTCACGGGTGCGACTCACGTCTCTCTTGGCTTCACGGTGCCTGCTGATGGCAACTATCTCTTCCGTTTCAGTCCTGTCATAAACGAGAATGGCGACGGCGGCTACTGGCTTGAAACGATGATTGGTAATATTGTACTGTCCTCCGACACGCCGACAACCGGCATCAGCAATTTTCATGTCAACAATGAAGCCGACAGCAGGAATTACGACCTGAGCGGACGACAAGTGAACGGGAAGAAGGCTGGAGTGGTTATCAAGAAAGGGAAGAAGTACATCAGCAAATAGTTGCTGAACGGCACGGCACACATTGTGAAGAAGGTATAGAATTTGCGAATAAAAGAACTTTTTCACCAATGTGAAATGTGTTTTATGCCAAAATGCAACATTTTACACAAGACATTCGTAGCATTTTTGTTATCTTTGCACTCGAAAATGCTACGGATGCACATCCGTCAAAGAGCATTTACCGATGACCAATAATCAGACTCAAAAAAACTAAATTTACTACAATGAAGAAGTCAATCTTATTAGCAGGGCTGTTGTTTCTTAGTTCGCTTACGTTGCAGGCACAGCAGTTTGCTGTGCCTGTTTCGGAGGCACAAGAGAAAATGATGACGGGCAAGTTTGCGCCTACATGGAGTTCGCTGGAAAGTCAGTATCAAGTTCCAGAGTGGTTCCGCCATGCAAAATTTGGCATATGGGCGCACTGGGGGCCTCAGTGTGTGGAAGGCTCGGGTGACTGGATGGCCCGGTCGATGTACCAGGAAGGGTCGGCGGCATGGAAATACCACCGCGAGCACTATGGTCATCAGTCAGAAGTGGGATTCAAAGACATTCTGCCGCTCTTCAAGGCTGAGCACTGGAATCCTGATTCTCTCGTTGCTTACTACAAGAGTTTGGGAGCACAGTATTTCTTTGCTCTTGGCAACCATCACGACAACTTTGACCTTTGGGACTCGAAATACCAGCCGTGGAACTCCAAGAACATTGGACCGCACAAGGACATCCTTGAAGGCTGGGCAAAAGCGGCAAGGAAATACGGGCTAAAGTTTGGCGTTTCCCTTCATGCTGATCATGCGTGGACTTGGTATGAGCCATCGCGCCGCTACGACCGTTCAGGCAAAAAAATGGGAGTGCCCTATGACGGCTGGATGACAAAGGCCGACGGAAAAGGTAAGTGGTGGGAAGGACTGGACCCCCAAGACCTCTACCAACAAGACCACCCGTTGAGCAAAGGCACATGGGCCGACGGCATGATACACTGGCAATGGGCATGGGGCAACGGAGCGGCCATGCCTTCGCAGAAGTTTGTCACGAACTTCTACAACCGAACGCTTGACGTCATCAACCGATACAATCCTGACCTGCTCTACTTCGATGTCACGGTGCTGCCTTTCTGGCCTATCAGTGATTGTGGTCTGAAAATCGCTGCTGACTTCTACAACCACAATATGGCTTCCCATCATGGCAAGCTGACGGCTGTGATGTTCGGCAAGATTCTCAGTGATCAACGACGCAAGGGCATCACATGGGACGTGGAACGTGGCGCTCCCAACCACATCATCGACTTGCCTTGGCAGAACTGCTCATGTATTGGCGGCTGGCACTACAATACGGAAATATATGAAAAGAACCAATACAAGTCTGCTGCCCAGGTCGTGAAGTTGCTCGTCGACGTAGTCAGTAAGAACGGCAATCTACTTCTCTCCGTGCCACTTCGCAGCGACGGCACATTCGACGAGAAAGAGAAAGCTATCCTCGATGAGTTTGGAGCATGGATGCGAGTGAACAAAGAGAGCATCATCGGCACGCATCCTTGGAAGCTCTTTGGTGAGGGCCCCATCGCTGATTCTGATATTAAGCTCAATGCACAAGGATTTAACGAGGGTGCTTATACACGTGCTGGTTCAGCAGAGATCCGCTTCACCCAGAAAGGCAATACGCTCTTTGCTACTGCTCTGGCCTGGCCCGCTGACCACAAAGTGACCATCAAGAGCCTGGCTTTACATTCTCCACATTATGACGGCAAGGTGAAATCTGTCCATCTTTTAGGCTATGGCAAGGTAGCTTTTCATCAGACGGAAACAGGACTGGAGGTCGATTTGCCCGAAAAGCCTTGCAATACGATCGCTCCCGTACTGAGCATCAAGTAAGACCAACAAATTGAGTTGAACAGAACTTCATGATGTCTTTTGTGATGTTCATAGTGTTGTGATCAAGTCAAGTTACAAATACCCCCCCAATCCTACCATAATAGCAGGGTCAGGGGGCGAGAGTTCTATGGAATCGGTTAAAGGATTTACCTCAACTTAATTTCTAAACGGCCATTGCTTAATGCGGTTGGTGACCTTGATAACATTCTCCGGCTCATTTTCATCGGTCAAGATGATATAGGAAGGATGTTTGAGATCATCAGTTGTCAACTTAAAGCGTCGCGGCGTTGTCCATGCAAACGGATAGACAATGTTAGTGTAACCATAGTATTGGACATAGTAGTTGCCGTTGAGCACGTTCTTGGCAGCCACATAGGTTAGTTCAACTTCATCTTTGCCAATTAGTTTATAGTCCATGGCCAGTGTACCCCACCACGTGTTGCTGCCATCATAGCTACCGAAAGACAAACCGAAGTTCTTACCGTAGGTAGAGCTGAACTCATAATTGCCGAGGATTGCGTAGCGTGTTTCCTCGCCGTATGTTTTCTGATAGTTATTGAGAGAATAATTCCAATATGCCTGTCCATAACTGCTCATACCGCTCAACGCTATGTTCCAAGCACCGAGCACAAACTGCTCATTGATAGGTGGAATGACCGGAATGAGCTTGACACTCTTGTCAGCCGGGTTAACCCAATTGCCACCATCTGCATAGCTGAAACCAGTGATAGTCTTGCCATGGAAGGTGATTGGCTTATAGAGTACATAGCCGGAAGGTGTGATAGTGAATGGCATGTAGGTGTCTTCACCCGTTGCCTTATCAGTGACGGTGAGATAGTTGTAGTTCAATGAAGCATTCATCGTGTCGTTGTCAACGATCAGCGCATAGTTGTTGTAGGTTGCCATGGAGTCAGAAACCACAGACACCTTGTTGTAATAGTCTGCCCAGGAGCCTTGCTGTAAGGGCGTCATCACGATGCGGTCCTCATGTTTCTTGCCCAATAGCACAACGGAGTCGGCAGAAGCAGAAAGCACTCTGAACTCCAGGTCACCATTGAAGCCCTTGCCCAATGTTCCGAAATCCTCATTACTCGGATCAGAGAAGTAATGGAAGATAGGGTTGTACTCATCGAAGGAAAGCAACGTACCAGAGCTCTGCTCCAACTTATAGTGCGACGTATAGGTGCTGTCAGGACCGAAAAATTCACTGGCCACGGTCACCTTGTTGTTTGCGAACTTACAGTAGACGTTGTAGCCACCGTAGGTGATGGTGCCATAATAGTGCATGATCCATTAAGTTTTGTATCCATAATTCTTTGCGTTTTATAGTGATGGTGCCATAATAGTGCATGATCCATCCGTTGCTTTGTGCTTCGAGGATCTGTCGCGTGGTCGACATCGACTCTGCAATTCGTTCTGCCGATGGCTTGTCGAAAACATCATCGACTTCCGGCGTGCACGCGCCCATGAGCAGGGCGACGGCCGCCAACAGCCATAGATTGAATATCTTTCTCATAGAATGTGTTCTTTAAGTTGTTACTTTAAATGACGTAAATCGAGCGTATTGACTTCCTTGGAGCGGCGCAGCACAATCTCACGCAACTTGTCAAGGTCGATACCCCAGTCATTCTTGAAATACTCCTTGACCAGCGCAAGTTTAGCGATGATGGCATCACACCCGCTGGTGTCGTACTGAGCTTGCTTATTACCTTTCTTATCGAAGGTAAAGATCGTATCGTTGTTTTCGTCAAGCTTGACAGCGACACCCGTGTTGACGATCTTGTCCCATGCAGCTTGCGTATGCGTGACGTAGGTGGAATAGATCTCAGCAAAGTCCTCATTGTACTCTTTTGAGGCATATCCACTGACAAAGCCCATGGCAGGAGCTTTAGCGTCATCGACGTTGATCCAGTTGGAAGTCTGGTAATTGGCTGACGAGATGGTCTGAAACTCTGTGCTATAGTTCTTTTTCTGCGTCATGATGTGACAGAACTCATGGTGCATGGTGTGGAAGAACCAGTAGTTCAGATCCATCGGCAGTGCTCCAGTGTTGGGGAACGGACTGTCTACGTCGATGACAGGATGGTCAATATCGATGTTGTTGACACGGAAAAGCGTCACCTTCACACCGCCTTCAGCTACACCGAGCACAATGCCGCCACCATTGTCATATTCCGGCGAACCAATCAACTGATACACACGAGGGCTATAGGACTTAAGAAAATCCTGCCCCATCAAGTCTGTATAGGAGTCCATCCAAACATGTTTGACCATGATGGCCAGTGCTTTCGACTTGTCGTAGTCTGCCGGAATCACATTATAATAGTTGTCGGTCTCCCGATCATTGTAGCGATAGAGAAACTTAATGTTGTAGGGATCTGTGAAGTTGGCCTTTGTCCAACGGTCCAGTTCCGTGCTGTCAGTGACCTCAGTCTCGTCGAAGATGCTCTTGCTGCTCAGGTCATCGTCAGAGCATCCGGCGAGGAGTGTTGCCATCAGACCTAATATGATGATTCTTGTATATTTCATAATTCAGAATAGTTGATGTAACTAAGAATAATAAAAATGCTTTATCGGGGGTTGGCTTCCAGCCCTGCGTTGATGACATCTTCAGGCAACTGAATGGCACCACGCTTGTCAGCAGCACGGAAGATAATAGGATCTTCACCATCGAGGAGATGAGCATACTCAATACCATAGCGTTTGACATCCACGAAACGCAGTCCCTCTCCCCAAGTCTCCAGTCGGCGCATGTGCAGAATCATCTGGATGAAATTCTCCTGCGTACCGGTTTCTACTGTAAAGCCTTGTGGGTGGAGAGTCTTTTTGATGGTACGCTGACTGTTGGCAGTGGGAACCACTTCACTATAGCGTACACCATCCACGAACTTGTTGAGATTCTCTTCCGTGAGTATCGGCCGCCTTGCCGTGCCATTGCTGGGGACGCAGTGGGAACGAATCCAAGCGTTCATGTCGTCAAGTGCATGGGCATAGTCTTTCTTCATAGCATAGGCCTCCGCTCTTACCAACAGTGTCTCTTCCGTGGAGAAGGCGGGGAATACAATGTGAGCGTAACCAGTGTTGTTCACCTTGTCAGTGGTTTCAAAGAACTCCTCTACCTTGGGAAAATACTGCTGTGCAGCATTATATTGGTAGATCTTATGAGCATAGACCAACGTGTTATTGCCTGATCCACTTCCCCATGGCGCTTTGGCGTAGAAGGTCTCGTTGACGTCTATATTACGGTTGTGACCATAGCGACGGAATGATGAGCTCCATGTCAGTGCACGCGAGGCGGAAGAGTATGCTGTCATGATGAGCAGGTTGGCGTTTTCTGCTGAGCGCACATAAGCATTCTTAATGTCCTTGGGGGGCCATGTCCATAAATTGTGAGTAGTCACGCAGACGGTTGCCGGGATTAGTACCGAGCACCATGTTGGCGTATTCTATGGCCTTATCATAGTTGTGTACCATCAGGTTGAAGCGTGCAGCAAAGGCGTATGCCGCACTCTTGTTGAAATGATACTTCGGCGTGGTCATGTAGCTGTCACTGATTCTCGGCAGAGCAGCCTCTATATCACGATTGATATTGGCATACAATTCCTTCAACGTGCCACGCTTGTACTGAGTGTTGACACTTTTCTCGGGTTCTGTCGGATAGGGCAGACCGAGATAGACATCAGTAGAATCGGGATTGTAAGCCATACAGAAAATGCTCGCCAACTCATACATATTATATGCGCGGGCCATCAGTGCTTCGGCATATTCAGCGGGATAGGTTGCCGTGTCTCCGATTGCTTTCAGATCAGCTAAGGCCTCGTTGCAAGTTCCTACACGATAGTAGAAGCCGTTCCACAGCGTGTAAGGATCGTCGTTATCGGTATTAGGATCATCCTTGAAACGATACATCTCGTCCTGTGCAGGCGTAGCGGCATATTGCGTTCCGTTGTCGGTGACGTTGTCGGAACTCATCTCAAAGAGCAGGTTGGGCATGTTTGTAGGATAGGCAGAGGCAAGGAGCTTCTGCACTTTCTCCTGCGTGTTTACTTGCGCACGGTCGTCGGGAAGCTTGTCGAGATAGTCGTTGCAAGCTGATAAGCCCAACAGTGCACAGGCAGCCAATAGTATATGGATTCTATTGATGAGTCCACTTTGAAAAGTGGGATTATTGATTTTCTGATTGTACCATGACCGATTTTTGAACGGCAATGGTGATAGAGTTCGACTCT
>OGJK01000648.1_pt1 | contig 36235 bp, 22 predicted proteins | sample 1571961 | NCBI WGS metagenome assembly OGJK01 (sample SAMEA2582120, study PRJEB24529) | metagenome | biome: Human gut stool | place: China | collected 2011 | reverse complement strand
GGACTTCGGGGGAAAAACGAGTATTTTTAGTCATCCTGTTTACCTCTTTCTCAGGGAGTTTAGTCTCCAGGATTTCCGGGGCGGTTCACCAGGCTGCGAATCCGGTGGCCTGCCATCACTGCAACAATGCCCCTTGCGTTACGGCTTGTCCGGTTAATGCTCTGACTTTCCAGTCCGATAGCGTACAACTGGACGAGCAAAAATGTATTGGTTGTAAAAGATGCGCAATCGCTTGCCCCTTTGGCGTCGTTGAGATGGTCGATACGATTGCGCAGAAATGCGACCTTTGTAACCAGCGCAGTTCCGGCTCGCAAGCCTGTATTGAAGTCTGCCCAACACAGGCGTTACGACTGATGGACGATAAAGGGTTACAGCAGATAAAGGTGGCCCGCCAGCGCAAAACGGCAGCAGGAAAAGCGTCATCAGACGCTCAGCCATCTCGCAGTGCAGCGTTGCTCCCCGTTAACTCGCGTAAAGGCGCAGATAAAATTTCAGCAAGTGAACGGAAAACCCACTTTGGCGAAATCTATTGCGGGCTGGATCCACAACAAGCGACTTATGAGAGTGACCGCTGTGTTTATTGTGCCGAAAAAGCTAACTGCAACTGGCATTGCCCGCTGCATAACGCTATTCCGGATTACATCCGTCTGGTACAGGAGGGAAGGATTATTGAAGCGGCAGAACTTTGCCACCAGACCAGCTCCTTACCAGAAATTTGCGGCAGGGTATGTCCACAGGACCGTCTTTGTGAAGGCGCATGTACTTTGAAAGATCACTCTGGCGCAGTCTCTATCGGTAATCTGGAACGCTACATCACCGATACCGCGCTGGCGATGGGCTGGCGTCCCGATGTCAGCAAAGTTGTTCCCCGTATCGAGAAAGTGGCGGTGATTGGCGCTGGGCCTGCAGGGTTAGGGTGTGCTGATATTCTGGCGCGCGCAGGAGTTCAGGTCGATGTCTTTGATCGCCATCCAGAAATTGGCGGTATGCTGACTTTTGGCATTCCTCCTTTCAAACTCGATAAAACGGTATTAAGCCAGCGGCGAGAGATATTCACCGCAATGGGAATCGACTTTCATCTTAACTGTGAAATTGGCCGCGATATTACCTTTAGCGATTTAACTTCTGAATATGATGCAGTTTTCATCGGCGTGGGGACTTACGGGATGATGCGAGCAGATCTGCCGCATGAAGATGCGCCCGGTGTCATTCAGGCTCTACCGTTCCTGACTGCCCATACCCGCCAGCTCATGGGGTTGCCGGAGTCTGAAGAGTATCCGCTGACGGACGTGGAAGGTAAGCGAGTCGTGGTATTGGGCGGTGGCGATACGACAATGGATTGTTTGCGGACTTCCATCCGCCTCAATGCCGCCAGCGTGACCTGCGCGTATCGTCGTGATGAAGTCAGTATGCCGGGCTCGCGCAAAGAGGTGGTCAATGCGCGCGAGGAAGGTGTCGAGTTTCAGTTCAATGTTCAGCCGCAATATATCGCTTGTGACGAAGATGGGCGTTTAACTGCAGTGGGCCTGATTCGTACCGCCATGGGGGAGCCGGGACCGGATGGTCGCCGTCGTCCTCGTCCGGTAGCGGGTTCAGAGTTTGAATTGCCCGCCGATGTTCTCATTATGGCCTTTGGTTTCCAGGCGCATGCCATGCCGTGGTTGCAGGGCAGCGGAATTAAACTCGATAAATGGGGCCTGATTCAAACCGGTGACGTCGGGTATTTACCTACCCAGACGCATCTGAAAAAAGTCTTTGCTGGTGGTGATGCAGTTCATGGCGCGGATCTGGTTGTCACTGCAATGGCCGCAGGAAGGCAGGCGGCGCGCGATATGTTAACTCTGTTTGATACGAAGGCATCGTGATGAAATCGTTAATTATCGTTAATCCGGCTGACTGTATTGGCTGCCGTACTTGTGAAGTAGCCTGTGTGGTCGCTCACCCTTCAGAACAGGAGTTGAATGCCGATGTCTTTTTACCCCGGCTGAAGGTACAGCGACTGGACAGCATCAGTGCGCCGGTGATGTGCCATCAGTGTGAAAACGCCCCTTGTGTTGGCGCTTGCCCCGTGGGGGCGCTGACGATGGGCGAGCAGGTGGTGCAGACCAATTCTGCCCGTTGTATTGGCTGTCAGAGTTGCGTCAGTGCGTGCCCGTTTGGAATGATCACCATTCAGTCTTTGCCGGGGGATACCCGGCAACAAATCGTGAAATGCGATCTCTGTGAACAGCGGGAAGAGGGGCCAGCCTGCGTTGAATCTTGCCCAACACAGGCGCTGCAGTTGCTTACTGAAAGAGAACTCAGGCGAGTCCGCCAGCAGCGTATTGTTGCCAGCGGTGAGAATCCTCTCTGAAAGAAATCTCCGCGCTGAAAGGCGCGGAGAATCTATTAGATTGCCCAACCACCCGCGTAAAATGCGACCAGTGCGGCAGTAATGATCACCGTACCAATATTCAGCTTTTGCCATTCGCGTGCAAAGACGCGGCCTACGACCAGTGTCACAAAGCCCAGCATAATACCGGTAACGATATTACAAGTCAGAACGATGAACACGGCACACACCAGGCCAGCCATAGCGTCAATAAAATCATTGAAATCCAGCTTCGAGACGTTACTTAACATCAGCAAACCTACGTACATCAGAGCGGGTGCAGTGGCGTAACCAGGGATCAAAAATGACAGCGGTGATAAGAACAGAATCAGCAGGAATAACGCCCCCACTACGGTTGCGGTTAAACCTGTTTTACCCCCGGCGGCGGTTCCTGCCGCTGATTCGATATAAACCGCTGCGGGCGCTGCGCCCACCAGGCCGGAGAATATTGAACTTACTGAGTCACTGGTCAGGGCTTTGCCGCCGTTGATGATCTGGTTGTCTTTATCCAACAAATTCGCCTGACCGGCGACGGCACGGATGGTGCCAGTAGCGTCGAACACTGCGGTCATCACCAATGCCAGTACACTCGGAAGTACAGTTGGCTGGAGTGCACCCATAATATCGAGGCTGAAAATCAGAGACTTACCATCTTCGCCAGTCAGGCTTGGCATCGCCACCAGACCGTGGTATTTCACCGCTGGGTCAAAGATTAAGCCGATGATCGAAATTGCAATAATCACCAACAAGATCCCGCCGGGTACGCGACACTTCTCCAGGCCGAAGATGACCGCCAGCCCCAGCAAGCTCATCATCACCGGGAAGGAGGTAAACGCACCGAGCGCAACTGGCAAGCCTTCAATCGGGTTTTTGATAACCATACCCACACCGTTAGCAGCAATCAGCAGCAGAAACAGCCCGATACCGATACCTGTACCGTGAGCGATACCCATCGGCAAATTACGTAAGATCCAGGTACGCACACCGGTTACGGAAATGGCGGTGAAGATGACGCCCATCAGAAATACCGCGCCCAGTGCGACAGGAACGCTAATTTGTTGCCCGAGTACCAGACTGAATGCGGTAAACGCCGTCAAGGAAATCGCACAACCAATCGCCATTGGCAAATTGGCCCACAACCCCATCAGCAACGAGCCGAAGCCCGCGACCAGACAGGTGGCAACAAACACAGCTGCGGGAGGAAAACCTGCTTTGCCCAGCATTCCCGGAACGACGATAACGGAATAAACCATGGCCAGAAAGGTCGTTAAGCCAGCCAGTACTTCCTGACGAACGGTACTGCCACGAGCGGTAATTTTAAAATAATTATCCAGCGCGCCCTGTGGCTTTGGTGCGTCCGGTGTTTGTAGGATGTCTCCAGACATAATGATGACCTCACGAGGATGTAAAAGTTTTATTATTAGTTGCGTTCGTACACCAGACGACCATCAACGTAGGTGCGGTAGATCGAACGGTCATCGCCCAACGTCATCATCACGAACAATTTGTCGACTAAAGAAACAGAGTTGTCATAGCGCAGCTGCTGTAGCGGAGTGGCGGTGGGTTCCATCACCACGAAATCAGCCTCTTTGCCAGGTAAAAAGTTGCCAATCAAATCGTCAAGGCCCAGAGATTTCGCTCCGCCGAGCGTGGCCAGGTAAAACGCTTCATATGCCGAGAGGCGATAGCCTTGTAATTGCAACACTTTGTAGGCTTCGTTCAGCGTTTGCAGCATGTTGAAAGTGGTTCCGGCACCGATATCCGTTCCCATGCCCACTTTAACTTTCTTCTGCCATGCTTTTTTCAAGTTGAATAAGCCGCTGCCGAGGTAAAGGTTGGAGGTCGGACAGAAAGCAATGCTGGATTTGGTTTCGCTGAGACGATCCCACTCTTTTTCTTCGAGATGGACGCAGTGAGCAAAGACACAGTTTTTACCGGTCAGGCCGTACTGATGGTAAACATCCAGATAACCATCATGGTCAGGATAAAGCGATTTCACCCAGGCAATTTCATCTTTGTTTTCACAGAGATGGGTATGTACCCACGTATCCGGATATTCCTCTTTCAGGCGTTGCGCCATCGCCATCTGTTCAGGAGAAGAAGTAGGGGCGAAGCGTGGCGTAATCGCATATAGCAGACGACCATTTTTGTGCCAGCGTTCAATCAGTTCTTTGCTTTGGTGATAGCTGCTTTCGGCAGTGTCGAGCAGATAATCTGGTGCGTTGCGGTCCATCATCACCTTACCGGCAATCATACGCATATTGATATGACTGGCGGCTTCAAACAGCGCATCAACGGATTGCGGATGAACAGTGCCAAACACCAGCGCCGTGGTGGTTCCGTTACGTAAAAGCTGCTTGATGAAGAACGCCGACATTTCGCGGGCGTACTCTAAATCCTCATAACGACGTTCAGTAGGGAAGGTGTGTTTATTCAACCACTCGAGCAATTGTTCACCATAGGCCCCCACCATTTCACTTTGCGGATAATGGATATGTGTATCGACAAAACCCGGTACTATCAGTTTGCCGCGATAGTCGCGCACGCGAATGGTGTCAGGAATTTGATGCCTTCCGTCTTCCCATTCGCCAAACCATTCCACTTTTCCCTGTTTAATGAGTAATAAATCATCCTCAATAAACCGCAGCGCAGAGGCAATCTCTTCCGGGTTATCGACCGTACGGGTGACATCAATAAAACTGCCTCGTACCGCTTTTAACGTGTGTTCTCCTGACATCATTGACTCCTTTACTGTTAATCCATCTCTTCCGCTGAGGTAATACCAGGCAGAACGTTTTCCTGTCGGTAGCCACCAGGGAGGATAATATTTAATAAAATCGCAGTTAACCCGCCAGCACAAATAGGGTTTTCAACTAGTACATAAATAGAGGCTGGCAATATTTTAAAAATTTCGGGATCGTAGGAGACGCCAAGCCCTAAACCTAAAGAAGTGGCGACAATAAGTGTTTCACGCCGCTTTAATCCGTTGGTGATGATGATGCGAATCCCTGCGATGGCAATCATGGAAAACATCAACGTCATTGCGCCTCCCAGAACTGCCGAGGGAATGGTCGTGAAGAAGCCGCCAATCATCGGAAATAAGCCGAGGATAACCAGCATTACCGCGATGGTTCGCCCGACATAACGTGAAGCGACACCAGTCATCTGAATAACCCCATTATTTTGCGCAAACGTGGTTAATGGTAATGAACCGACAGCGGAGGCGATAACAGAAACCAGACCATCTGCCAGCACGCCGCCTTTCAGTCGGGACTGATACTCTTCCCCCTGAATGGGGCGGCGGGAAACCATTGCCGTGGCGGTGATATCGCCGACAGCTTCCAGCACGCTAAGCAGATAAATCGTGCCAACCACCAGGAACTGATGGAAGCTAAAACTAAAGCCGTATTTGAACGGATGCGGGATGGTGATTAACGGCAAATTGCGCATACTGCTGAAATCCACCATGCCCAGGCATAACGATGCGATATAGCCGACACATAGCCCAATGGCGATCCCTCCCATGCGTAGCAACGGACTGCGACAGCAGTTAAAGCCGATCACCACAATTAAAACCAATAAACCAACGCCGAGATGTTCGTAATTGCCGAACGTACCGCTGCTTTTGGCTGCAAATCCTCCACCAAAATCGATAATGCCGACTTTAATCAGGCTTAAGCCGATCATCAGTACCACAATACCGCTGACGGTAGGCGTAATAACCCGACGTAAATAGGGCAAGATAAATGAAGATCCGACAACCAGAAATGCGCCAACGAAGGAGACGCCGAGAAGCGACGACATGATTAACTCTTCGTGAAAACCGTCGCTTTTCATGCTGCTGCCCAGCGCAATCATGACCGTAACAAATGAAAAATTGACTGACTGAATTGAGAGTAGGCCAGAACCGACGATGCCGTAGCGGTTTACTTGTAACCAGGTACCAATACCAGAGGCGATCATCGCCATAGAAACAAGATAGGCAGTTGTTTCAGCGGAAAGCTGTAAGGCCGCACCCACGATTAACGCGGGGGTTACCATCGGAACGAAAATTGCCAACAGATGGGTAATGGCACCAACGAGAGCCTGATGAAAGGGAGGGCGATCCTCCAGTTCAAATATAAGGTCAGAACCTGCATGGTTTATATCAGACATCCCTTCACTCCTTTTAAAGTAAATTTGATCATCTGAATTAGTAAAATAAATTCCCACGAATTTGGGGCGCAGGACGCCTTGAGAACGGCTTATCTCATTTTCGCAGTCACTATTTAGTCATCGTTCAAACAGAGAAACAGGCCGCCGAAGCGGCCATTTATTATTTATATTTTTTCCAGCGCAGTGAGTATTTTCTCCGGTGTGAAATGCCATTCGCGTAACCAGATGCCGCATGCATCGTGAATTGCGGTAGCAATCGCCGGAGCTGCGCCATTTACACCGATTTCCGAGATCGATTTCGCCCCGAACGGGCCGACTTTATCGTCGCTCGGCACCAGCACAGCGCGGAAATCACGCGGAATGTCACCAATTTTCGGTGCGCCGTAACTGCGTAAATCACGCGTTAACGGGTGACCTTCGGCGTCATAAATGATCTCTTCGCTCATACTGTGGCCGATAGCACGCAGGGTGGCACCGTAGATTTGTCCCAACGCTAACTCTGGATTGACCGGTGTACCGCAGTCCAGCAAGGCGTAGAATTTATCCAGGCGGATTTCACCCGTACGCGTGTTGACGGCAACTTCAGCGAAGTTTGCGCCATACGGGAAGGCGAAATCAGGCGTGATATAACTGCCAGTTCCCACCAGTGAACCAAAGCCGGTGCCGGTTTCGCCTTTATGGGCAATATCCCCGAAACTAACTTCGCCTTTCTTGCCGCGCACGACGCCCGGCGTTGCCAGTTGAACATCTGCCACTGGCTCACCCAACATTTGCGCGCCGTGGAACAGAATTTTCTCCCGTAGATTTTCCGCTGCCAAACGCGCCGCGTTACCCGAGAAGCAAGTACCGGACGAGGCATATGCGCCTTTATCAAACAACGCATGATCGGTATCACCGGAGATAACATGCACGTCCTGCGGTGGGCAGTGCAGCACTTCTGCTGCCAGTTTCGTCACTACAGTATCCAGACCAGTACCAATATCCGCACCGCCAGAATGAACGATAAAGGTGCCGTCCGATTCCAGTTTGATCATGCAGTTAGCCTGATCGATATCCGGGATACCCGATTTCTGCATGATAATGGCGACGCCGCGACCGATGTGCCAGTCACCATTTTGCGGTTTCGGTGACGACCATTGGATCATCTCGCGACCCTGACGCAGGATCTCTTCCAGTGCACAGCTGGCGGCGGAAGGAACGGAGGTCGGCGCTTTACCTTCACCGATTGCACCGAGAATTTTCAGCTCTTGCCCTTCGTGTACCCGGTTACGTTCGATAATTTCCAGTTGGTCGATCTGTAACTGTTCAGCCAGTTCCGCTAATGCCATGGTGATAGCGAAGTTACCTTTCGGTGCGCCATAACCCTGATAAGCACCATTTGGGCAAATGTTGCTGTAGTAGGTGGTGACCTGGAAATCGACGTTATCGCACGGATATAACGGCAGCGACAGCGCCGGTCCGTTACACGGTACGGTGAGTGAGTGGTTGCCGTAAGGGCCAGTGTTGGCGCGGAAATCCATCTTCACTGCCGTCAGGCGACCATCTTTTTTCGCTCCCAGTTTGACGGTGACTTTCGCGACGTGACGAGAGGTGTTAGCAATAAACTCTTCTTCACGGGTGTAGCGGAACAGTACCGGACGCCCGGTCACGCAGGTTGCCCAGGCGCACACTTCTTCCAGCAGGATGTCCTGTTTGGAACCAAAACCGCCGCCAACTCGCTCTTTAATGACATGAACTTTATGCTGTTTCATGCCCACGAGGCGCGCGACCTGGCGGCGTAAGTGCCATGGTACCTGGGTGGAGGCGTGGATAACCAGACGATCGCCGTCCATACGAGTAAAGCAGATATGTGTTTCAGTCGGGCACTGCTGCGCTTGCGTTGAGTTATAGGTTCGCTCAATGATCACATCGGCATCGGCAAAGCCTTTGTCCATATCGCCAATATGACCATGAATACTGGCGGCGATATTTTTGCGAGGGCGAGAACCGATCGGGAAGTTGATGATCATATGCTCGCCGCGCTGGGCTGCATGGCTGTTATCGTCTTCCAGAGTATCTGGCGCACCAGCAACATACACCACCGGTTCATCGTGCACGACAGGCGCATCTTCCGCCATTGCTTCGTCGATCGACATTACCGGCTTAAGCACTTCATATTCAACGTCGATGAGCTTCAGTGCTTCGAGCGCAATTTCTTCACTTTCTGCGACGACCGCAGCAACACGATCGCCGACGTGACGCATTTTCTTGCCGAACATACGGCGGTCAAGCGGTGACGGTTCCGGTGCGCTCTGACCACCCGGGGTATAGTAGATATCCGGGCAATTCAGGTGAGTAATAACGTGAACGACGCCCGGTAAGGCTTCAGCTTTGCTGACATCCAGATGAGTAATCAGTGCGTGAGCGTGTGGGCTACGTAACATTTTAATGACGCAGGCGTCAGCCGTTACGCGGTCTTCAACATAGCAGGGTTTCGCCTGCACCATTTTCGCGGCATCAGTTTTAGGATAATGCTTACCAATGACTTCTAGGTCGTCACGGAAAGTCGGAGCGATATCAATGGTGGCCTGCGGATTATTTTTACGTGCAACCGCCAGTTCAATGACCTGATAGTATTGCTGCCAGCCAGCATCGCGGCTGAACAAACCAGAAAGCGCGTCGTCGATCTCTTCGCGGGTAGGTGCGGCGATGCGATCGAGAAGATCGGTGATAATCAGAGCTGCAGCTGGATCGTTATAACCAGACTGCACCACGCCAACATCAACCATTGCCTGTTGAACCAGACTTAACTCGTTCCATTTGCCCAGAGATTCTGCGGTACGAATATCTGCCTTCTCTAACTGTGCGGCAATAAGCAAGGACGCGTTAACGATATTACCGTTAAAGATTATTGCGTCAGAACCGGCAAACCCGAAACCATCATCACTGTTGCGTACAGAGTGCATTCCCATGTTAAACAACAGCTTTTGCACGTTTTCGCCTGGATTAACGGTTAGCTCCTGAGGCGCGCCATTTAAAGTAAAGTGGATGATCATACGGCTTCCTCCCCAGCCTGTTGGCAGTCGGCATACAGGTCGGCTACCAGAACTCCCGTGATATAGCGTTTATAGGCCACGCTGCCCCGCAAATCTTCCTGCGGGAAAATGGCGTTGGCGACAGCCTGTTCAAGTGCATTGCCTTCCAGATTTTGTTTTTCGACATCATGCAGACGCAGTGCTTTACTGGCGACGCCATCCAGCGCAATTCGCATACCGTCGTGGTCTGTCATTGCAACGGCTGCCGTCACGACGGTTAAACCTGCCTGAGAACGGCTAATTTTGCGGGTCGCACAGGTGCGATACGGATCTTTAATGATAATTTCGGTTAGCAGGCGATCGCATGGGCAGGCCAGGTAGTCCTCGATTGACAGCGTTTCGCCGTTGCCAAAAACCAGTTCAGCATCCAGTGCCAACAGGACGGGAAGCAGCACCGACTCTTCCTGGCGGGCGGCGATTTCACCACCAATGGTCGACTGATTACGAACATGGCGTGAGTAAACAAAACCGAGGGCTTCACGCAGCGCTGCAGGAATAAATCGCGCATCACGCAGTGGCTGCAAGTGAGACATTGCGCCAATCCGCAGTGCACCGTTATCCCAGTCAACCCAGTCCAGTTCCAGATCCTGTAAGGAAATGGCAATCTTTTTATCGGTACGGGTTGGTGTAGCATTGAGTTTGCTGCCCCCGGCGAACCAGACGGCTTCATCCTGGTAGCGGCGCTTCAGTTCCAGCGCCTGTTCGACAGAGTCGGGCCTGAAAAATTGTTCAATCATCTTCTTTCCTTATTTAACCCTCTTCCCTGCGGGAAGAGGGCATCTGTCATTTATGCCAGCGCATCCATCCGACGCCACATACTGGCAGCGGCTTTTCTGGCTTGTGCATAAATGGAATCGCAATCGAAGTTAAACTGACGGTCTTCATAGACCATCACACCATTGACCATCACGCTGTGAACGCTGCCTGAGCCCATACCGAAAGCGATATGCCCGGCGATATTGTCTGCCAGCAGCGGCGTCGGCGAGTTGTAATCGCAAATGGTTAAATCAGCTTTGTAACCGGCTTCCAGAAGCCCAAATTTCGCGCCAAAGTTGCGGCTCATCAGTTCGTTACCGTTAGTCAGGGCTTTGGCAAAACTGTCAGGCCACAGCGGACCACCCGCATCGCGATGTTTAAAGAAGGCAAATTTCATCTCTTCAAACATGTCCGAACCAATGCCGTCCGTTCCCAACGCCAGATTGCGGATGTCGCTAAGGTGATGGTTGTAGCCGACATGGTTGTTCATGTTTGAACGGGCGTTATGCACCAGGAACGCATCGCGCTGATTGAGTAGGGTGATGTCATCTTTCGACAAGTACAGCCCATGAGCGACCAGCGTTTTGCTGTCGATGAGATCGAATTGCGCCAGTCGTGCCAGCAGGTCTTTGCCGTACCAGTGGTGACTGTAGGAAACGTCGTAAAGGTCTTCCGCAGCGTGAATATGCAAACCACGGCCTGTGGCTTTCACGGCTTCACGCAGCATCTCCAGACCGGCATCCGGCACGGTAAACGGCGCGTGAGCACCGATATGTGCTTCCACCAGATACGGCTCGCTTGTCGCTTTCTTCGCCTCATCAATCAAACGGGCGAAACGGATGTTTTCTTCTACACCTTCCTGCAACTCTTTGATGCCGTTGTTACGGTCAGTAGTTTCAAAACAGGTCATCGCGCGCAGGCCAACTTTTAAAAATGCGTCGCGCAATGTGGAGAGCGACCCGCCGATATACGCCGGAGAGGCATGGTGATCGATAACCGATGTACATCCGCTCTTAATCGCTTCCAGGGAACAAATCAGTCCGCTGTAATAGAGCGACTCTTCATCAAGGGCGCGATCGAGCCGCCACCAGAGATTTTTCAGCGTTGAGATGAAATCCGGGCAAGGGGCGATGTTTGCCATAATTCCGCGGGAAAGCCCCGAGTAAAAATGGTTGTGCGAGCAGACAATCCCTGGCATCACAATCCGGCCATGCATCTCTTTGAAGCTGGCGTCGGGGTAGCGTTGCGTCAGGGCATCGCCGATAGCGACAATCACATCGTTTTCGATGGCGATATCAACGCCTTCCTGCACTTTTGCCGGGTGTAGCTGTACCGCAGTGACATTCTTCAGAATCAACATGATTACACCTCCACGCGGCCCAGCAGATAATGATGATGCTGGTGGACATGGCTGATGATGCGGCACATATCGTTCAGCTCCGGTGGTACGTTGTTAAACTGACCTTTGCTGTCGATGTTTAACACCCAGCTTTGGTTATTCAGACGTACTCGTACCCGGCAATCTTCCACAAGGAAGCCTGGGTTGCTGCTGTTATCAAAGTCTTGCGCCAGGCTGAAGACGGTGATTTTGTCTTTGTACGGTTTACCGTTCCACGGACAGAACTGAGCGCAGTTGCCGCATTCGTTACAGTAAGCGTCGAGGTGCAGCGTCTGGAAACGGTTCTGGAAGCCTGGGACCGCAATGGAGACGTTGGCGCGGTTCGGGCAGACATCCACACACTTGCTGCAAACGTAGTTACATTCGAGGCAGCGAGCGGCTTCCTGGGCGACAAACGCGTCACGATCGTCACTGTTCACCAGCGTGATAGAGATATCGCCTTTACGTTGATAGATTTCCGCTGGATTGACGTTGTTCCAGTATTTATCGTTCTGGTGGGAACGGATATTTTCCCGACTAAGGATGGCATCGGTCGCCCGACGCGCGGTTCCGACAGCAGCGACAATGGAGGATGGTCCGCGCTGTACGTCGCCGATCATAAAGACGTCAGTCAGACGAGTTTCGCCATTATGGTCGACGTCTGGCCAGCCGTTTTTGTCCAGCGGCACGCCCATCGCATTCAGGGCTTCAGTATCCTGCTGTTCACCAATGGCGGTGATCAGGCTGTCTACAAGCAGTGTTACTGTTTCATTGGTTTCAACCGGACGACGACGACCTTTCTCATCCGGTTCGCCAAGCGACATAACGCGCAAGGTTAAGGTGCCATCAGCATCGAAACGTTCCGGATTATTCAGGAAACGGAACTCTACGCCGTCGTGCAACGCTTCTTCATACTCTTCGCGCCATGCGGGCATCTCTTGTAGTGAACGACGGTAAACGATCGTTGCTTTTTCTACGCCTGGAACGCGTAACGCCGCACGAGCGCAGTCCATTGCGGTGTTACCCGCCCCGACAACGACCACATGTTTGCCCAGCTTGAGCGCTGTACCCTTGTTGTATTCACGCAGGAAGGGGAGTGATTTCCAGACATTTTGGTTGTCGCCCGCCAGTTTCACACCGCTATTTTTATCAGTGCCGGTGGCAATCAGAACATAGTGGAAGCCCTGATTTTTTAACTGCTCAATGGTTAAATCGGGTGAGCAGCCATACTCAAATTTCACGCCGTGAGCGGCAACAAAATCGATATCGTGCTGAATTAACTCTGCAGGAATACGGAACTGAGGAATGATATTTTTCACCACGCCGCCCGCATTGGCTTCGCGTTCAAACAGCGTAACCGGATGGCCCGCTCTGGCAAGGAAGTAACCTGCTGCCAGACCCGCCGGACCTGCACCAATCACGGCAACCGGATGGCGTGAACCAGAACCGGCTGGTTTGTGCCAGCGTTGCTTATATTCATCCCAACCTTTTTCCAGCGCGACTTTTTTCAGTTCGCGGATATTCAGCGCACTGTCGTAATCCAGGCGGGTACAGTTGTATTGGCACTGGTGATCGCAAATATGACCGGTAATGGCGGGCAGGGCGTTGCGTTGGTAGATAAGTTCCAGCGCGTCGGCATAGCGGTGTTCGCCAAGCAGACGGATGTATTCCGGAATATCTTGCTTGATAGCGCAGGCAGTAACACAGGGGGCAACGTAGCAGTCGGTCAGCGGCAGGTCTTCTGCCACTTCAATACGCTCTTCTGGCTTCCAGTGTTTCTGGGTGTATTCCATGGTTAGCGCGTCTGCTGCCAGTCTGTTCAGTCGTTCGACGTCAACATGGTCAAGTCCCCAGGCGTCGGAGCCTTCCAGCTCGCGCATGCAGGCACTTAAGCGCAGATAGCCACCAGGTTTCAGCAGGTCGGTTGCCATCGTGATAGGGCGAATACCAGTATCAAAAATATCGCGGATAGTCAGCTGACTGGCGCCACCGGAATAAGAAATGGGCAGTTTGCCGTCAAAGGCGCGTGAGAGAACTGCTGCAACATTGATGGAGAGCGGGAACAGCGCACGGCCTGACATATACATCTCTTCACCGGGCAGTGCGCCTTTATTGTTGATGGTGCCGAGAGTGTTAGTCAGTTTTACGCCAAAGCCGAGTGATTTTTCTTTTGCCAGTGCCATCAGGCGTTCCAGCATTTCCAGCGCTTGCGTCAGCTTGAGGTCGTGATCAAATGACTCTTCTTTTAAGCCTATGTAACCGAAACCGCAGACATCGAGGATCTCACGAACACGCGCGTACCCCAGTAAGGTTGGGTTAAGTTTGACAAAGGTGTTGAGCCCTTTTTCTTCCAGCATGTAACGGCAAATGGCTTCGATTTCATGCGGAGGACAGCCGTGCATGGTGGAGAGGGTGACGCCCTGCACCATACCGGTGGGGATGCGAGCGGGTAAAGCTTGCAAGCTTTCGCGTTTTTCCTGCAATCCGTGGCGGGCTAAAAATGCGTCATCCTGGAGTAATTTATTCAGCGTATCGCGATATTGCGCGAATTTCGGATGGTCAGATGCGTCCATCATATTGTCGATGAACTGTTGCATCGGCGGTTGCTTAATACCTTCAAGGTTGTAACCGACGCTCATATTAAAGATGAACGATTTACCGGAATCAGAAGGCTGGAACATCGCTTCGAGAAGGTGCAGGGCAAACCAGGCTTTGAGGTATTCATCCCAGGCTTTAAGCAGGGTAAATTCGGTAGACCATTCGGTGTTAAAGCACTCGTCTTCGGCATCGATACAAGGCTTTTCCAGCTCCAGGCGGTCAAGAATTTGGACGGTTTTTAGTTCGATGAAGCGTCCGCCAGTCAGCCAGGAAGTGACAATATTTTGCGCGAGCTGCGTGTGCGGGCCAGCGGCAGGGCCGACGGGAGTGGCACAGGTTTCACCGAAGACGCTAACAGTTTTACCTTTTACGGGTGAGTAAAACTGTTGCTCGGGAATACCAAAGATTGAGCGTTGTTGTTGGTATTCATCAAATATGCGCGTCAAAAGTTCCTCAAACGGAATGGGACGCATAATATCCCCCATAACCCTCTCCTTAGCTTATACAGATATCATTGAGTGACCGGTGTTGAGAAATCCGGTGGTTTAGGGGGATAGAGCAACAATCGCACCACTCTTGCCAGGTTTGGCGGGAAATATAAAAAAATGTGAGGCGCTCGAAACTTAAGGGCTTTTTGTGAATGAACTCACAGGTGCCAAATGAGAATTAAAATCACTCCTGAAAATTATTATTGCCAGCCCATTTATCACTTTTTCTCTTTTCTCAAAATCAGTGATTCCTTATCATTATGATAAAGAGTGCTGGAGGGGTTAAATATTTGAACGCAATCGTTTAACTACATTTTCTAAATTTCAGTATACCTTTTCTTCGCTGTAATAAAGTCGTCCGGAGTATCAATATCTAAAATTATTTCTGCATTTTCTATTTCGACGGAATAATGATCTCCCATAAGGAGTGCCTGACGCATATTGGTGACATTGGGTCGCTGGAATGCCTGCATCAAGCATGGTTTTGACACTAAAATCGGATGGCCGGGGATGCCATTATGGAGTGGCAGTATTGCGCCATCATTTCGTAACGACCAGATTTTTCTAAAAATATCAATGGTGAGGGTTGGCATGTCACCGTGGGTGAGAAAACAATGTTCTGTTTGCACTGCGGGTACTGCGGCCTTGACTGATGTTAGTAAACCCTGGGCATAATCTGGGTTGTGAATAATAGTGATATTACTCTGGTTCGCATAACGTTCGTGCAGTTCATTACCACGATAGCCGGTGACTAAAATAATTCGGCTACAAAACTGCAACGCATTTTTGATACTTGTATCAAGAATTGTTCCCTGTTGCCAGGGTAACATCATTTTCCATTGCCCCATTCTTGATGATAATCCGGCAGCGGTAATTATACAGTCGATGGCTGACATAGTGGTTCCATTATTTATAGGGGCTAATAACGCCTGATAATTGCGTTACTTCCTGTTGGATTAAGTTGGGGGTAATTTATCCCAGAGAGGTCATAAAGACTCGTGAAAAGTATAGTTGACCCATCGGCATTATTCATTGATTTAGGTGCGCAGAAACGTCCCACTGTGATTTCTGTTGTTGGTGCTGGGGGGAAAACCAGCTTGCTTTTTTGGCTGGCAGAACTGCTCCAGACTCGCGGCAGGCGTGTGTTAATCACTACGACGACACATATGTTTATGCCAAAGTCACACTGGCCCGTGGTTTTCTGTCGTGATCCCGCCATGCTTCTTCATGCGTCTCTTACATCCCCCATTTCATTTTGTTTTCACAGCTGGAAAGCGAACCAGGGAAAAGTGCAGGGATTTACGCCAGAAGCGATTGATGCACTGGTGCAACGACCAGAGTGTGACGTAATTCTCATTGAAGCAGATGGCTCGCGTGGAATGCCGTTAAAAGCGCCTGATGAGCACGAACCTTGCATACCCAAAAGCAGTTGCTGCGTGATTGCTGTGATGGGAGGACATACTTTGGGCGCGAAAGTGAGCACAGAAAATGTCCATCGCTGGTCGCAGTTTGCTGATATTACCGGGTTAACACCTGATGCAACCTTGCAACTGAGCGATCTCGTTGCGCTGGTTCGCCACCCTCAGGGGGCGTTTAAAAACGTACCGCAAGGTTGTCGGCGAGTCTGGTTCATTAACCGTTTTTCTCAATGTGAGAATGCGATTGCACAAAGCGAGCTCCTTCAACCGCTGCAACAACATGACGTAGAGGCAATCTGGCTGGGCGATATACAAGAACATCCTGCAATCGCGCGCAGATTTGTGAATTAGCGGCCCGGGTATTCCGGGTTACTGAAAGGATATCCATTGAGGTTGGTATGAATATTTTCACAGAGGCTGCAAAACTCGAAGAGCAAAATTGTCCGTTTGCGATGGCGCAAATTGTTGATAGCCGAGGCTCGACTCCCCGCCATTCTGCACAAATGTTAGTGCGCGCCGATGGTTCTATCGTCGGTACAATTGGTGGCGGAATGGTTGAGCGGAAGGTGATTGAAGAGTCGCTTCAGGCATTGCAGGAACGTAAGCCGCGATTATTCCATGGACGTATGGCTCGTAACGGTGCGGATGCTGTCGGGTCAGATTGTGGAGGTGCAATGTCAGTATTTATCAGCGTCCATGGTATGCGTCCACGTCTGGTGTTGATTGGCGCGGGGCATGTCAACCGGGCGATAGCCCAGAGTGCGGCGCTATTAGGATTTGATATTGCCGTTGCCGATATTTATCGCGAAAGCCTCAATCCTGAACTATTCCCACCATCAACCACGCTTCTCCATGCTGAGTCGTTTGGTGCGGCAGTGGAAGCACTGGATATTCGCCCTGATAATTTTGTCCTGATTGCCACGAATAATCAGGATCGTGAAGCCCTCGACAAACTCATTGAACAGCCCATTGCATGGTTGGGGTTGCTGGCAAGTCGTCGCAAGGTTCAGCTTTTCCTGCGTCAATTGCGTGAGAAAGGCGTGGCTGAAGAACATATTGCCCGTTTACATGCGCCCGTTGGTTACAACATAGGTGCGGAAACGCCGCAGGAGATCGCCATCAGCGTGCTGGCAGAAATATTACAGGTGAAAAATAACGCGCCGGGTGGGCTGATGATGAAACCTTCTCATCCTTCCGGACACCAGCTGGTGGTGATTCGCGGTGCGGGAGATATCGCCAGTGGTGTGGCGCTACGTCTGTATCATGCGGGTTTTAAAGTGATCATGCTGGAAGTGGAAAAACCGACAGTGATTCGTTGTACCGTGGCGTTTGCCCAGGCCGTGTTCGATGGCGAAATGACGGTCGAAGGCGTCACTGCTCGCCTGGCAACCAGCTCTGCGGAAGCGATGAAACTTACCGAACGCGGATTCATTCCTGTGATGGTAGATCCCGCCTGTTCATTGCTTGATGAACTGAAACCGCTTTGCGTGGTGGACGCTATTCTGGCGAAACAGAATTTGGGAACGCGGGCAGATATGGCACCAGTAACAATCGCGCTTGGGCCGGGCTTTACTGCTGGGAAGGATTGTCATGCGGTAATTGAAACAAATCGCGGGCACTGGCTCGGTCAGGTGATTTACTCTGGTTGTGCGCAGGAGAATACCGGTGTTCCTGGCAATATTATGGGGCATACCACCCGACGGGTGATCCGTGCTCCTGCTGCAGGCATTATGCGATCCAACGTGAAATTAGGCGATCTGGTGAAAGAGGGCGATGTGATTGCCTGGATTGGTGAGCATGAAATTAAAGCACCGTTGACGGGGATGGTGCGTGGCTTGTTGAACGACGGCCTGGCAGTGGTTGGTGGTTTTAAAATTGGTGATATCGATCCTCGTGGTGAAACCGCTGATTTCACCAGCGTTTCTGATAAAGCCCGGGCGATTGGCGGCGGCGTACTTGAGGCGTTAATGATGTTGATGCATCAGGGCGTGAAAGCGACAAAAGAAGTGCTGGAAGTGGCTTAAATGAAAATGGCCGGATGGTATTACCCACCCGGCCTGAGACTGATGACAAACGCCAAATTGCCTGATGCGCTACGCTTATCAGGCCTACAAGTGCATTGCAATCTATTGAATTTGCGATGTTTTGTAGGACGGATAAGGCGCTCGCGCCGCATCCGGCATCAACAAAGCGCACTTACTTGACAATCTTTGGCCGGATGGTATTACCCACCCGGCCTTTAAATTACTGACAAATCACCGTTCCTGTTTTGCCTTCAATCCCTTCTTTCGCTTTGCTCAATACGGTAATCAGTGCTTCACGACCTGCGCGAGAGCGAGCAAACGAGGCGGCAGCTTCCACTTTAGGCAGCATAGAACCTTTCGCAAAATGACCTTCTTCGATAAAGCGTTCAGCATCACTTAATGACAGGCGATCGAGCCACTGTTCATTCTCTTTACCGAAGTTAATGGCCACTTTTTCTACCGCAGTCAGAATGATCAGCATATCGGCATCAATCATTTCTGCTAAACGGGCGCTGGCCCAGTCTTTATCGATAACCGCGCTGGCACCACGCAGATGGTTACCTTCACGAATAACAGGGATACCACCACCGCCAACGGTGATCACCACCTGACCTGCATCTACCAGAGCTTTAACCGTTTCTTTTTCAATGATATCAACCGGTTTTGGCGAGGCAACAACACGGCGATAGCCGCGACCAGCATCTTCTTTCAGAGTGTAACCCTGTTTTGTCAGTTGCTCTGCTTCTTGCTCGGTAAAGAACGAACCGATCGGCTTGGTCGGGTTGAGGAATGCCGGATCGTTAGCGTCGACTTCGACCTGAGTAACCAGCGTTGCTACAGGTTTATTAATGCCCCGAGAAAGCAGTTCTTCTCTTAAAGCGTTTTGTAGATCGTAACCAATATAACCCTGGCTTAATGCAACACAGACAGACATCGGCAGCATTGGCGAGTGCGCTTCAGTTTTTGCGGCAGCTTCAAAGGCCTGGTTAATCATGCCCACCTGCGGCCCGTTACCATGAGTGACGATAACTTCATGTCCCTGGGCAATTAAATCAACAATTGCCTGAGAAGTAATTTTTACCGCTTTCATTTGCCCGGCCAGGTCATCGCCCAGCGCATTCCCGCCCAGGGCGAGAACAATTTTCTTACTCATTTTTCCTCACTCATCATTCTTGATTGTGTATAGATCCCTGGCAGTGGTTAGAGCACGGGAGGGACAAACGGTTTGCGTCGCAGGAAACGACCTCGCCCGGCTTTGCCTGTAAAGGTGCCGTCACAGAAAATCGTTTCACCACGGGATAAGGTTCTGACAATCGCGCCCTGACAGGTAAAACCCTCCCATGGCGAGTAGTCGGCGTTGTCGTGGAGATGGCGATGCTGAATTTGTTGGCTCTGACGTGGGTCGATAATCACCACGTCGCCGTCGGAACCGGGCGCTAATAATCCTTTTTGCGGCCACAGGCCAAACAGCCTGGCGGGCATTGCGCTGGTTAATTCAACAAAGCGTTCCGGTGTTATACGTCCCGTCATCACGCCACTGGAAAACAGTAACTGCATGCGGTTTTCCACACCGGGTAAGCCATTTGGGCAGCGACTGAAATCGCCTTTAGAAATTTGCAGGCGTTGATCCATCGAGAAGGTGCAGTGATCGGTTGCCACCACGTCAATCGCACCATCGCTGATGCCACACCACAGTTTGTCCTGCTCGCGTACGTTACGCAGCGGTGGGCTAAGAATGAACTTCATGCCATCTTCTGTATCGTAACTGCGTTCGTCCAACAGGAGATATTGTGGGCAGGTTTCAACCCAGACTGGCTGGTGATTCGCACGGGCAAGACGCAGATAATCCAGACCTAAGCCGTTAGACAGGTGCACGATATAGAGCGGGGCGTTACCGGCAATTTGTGCCAGGTTAATCATGCGGGCGATGGCTTCCGCTTCGCATTCCAGAGGGCGACTCAAGGCGTGATAGCGCGGCGCGGTTAACGCTGCGGCGATAAACTCCGCCCGCTTGCTGGCGATAGCCGCATCATTTTCCGGGTGCACGGTGGTCAGCGCGCCGGATTCATGCAGACGGCGTAATGCCTGCAAAACCTCGTCATCGTTGAGTTTGTATTGATAGGTTAAATAGAGTTTAAAACTGCTCAGTCCTTCCTCGACCATCATCGGGATTTCGTCGAGGATTGCGTGATTAATGTGCTGGATCACACCGTGAAAGCTGTAATCGATGACCGCTTTATGGGCGGCATAACCACGATAAACCTCCAGTTGATGGCGTAACCGACAGCCGTTTGGGCCAAATCCCATATGGTCAATAATGGTTGTTGTACCGCCACACGCAGCTGCGCGGGTACCGGTAAAAAAATCATCACAACTGCGCGCGATGCCGACATCAATATTGAAATGCGTATGGACATCCACGCCGCCAGGGAAAACGTAACAGCCAGTGGCATCAATTTCTTCATACGGGAGCTGCGGCGAAATATTGTTGCCCAACTGGCGAACAATCCCGCTTTCAATCAGCAAATCCTGTTTGGCTTGTCCATCTGCGTTAACGACAGTGCCGTTTTTGATCAATACGCGCATAGCAAACTCCAAAAACCCTCCGGCGAACCGGAGGGGAATAAGTGAAGAGTAATTATTCGGTTGCCAGCCAGCTTAACGGGATTGCAGCGTACATCGCGGCACAGGTCACCAGGTGAGATTTCCAGGTTTTTTCGTTAGGTGCATGCGCTTCAGGTTCTTTACCCGGGCCAAAGCCGATCACCGGAATGCCGTGACGGCCCATGATAGATACGCCGTTAGTTGAGAAGGTCCACTTATCAACAACCGGCGCTTTGCCAAACAGCCCTTCGTAGGCATTCACCAGTGCTTTAACGGTGAAGTGATCTTCTTCCACTTTCCAGGTCGGGAAGTAGCATTCGGTTGGGTAAACCAGGCCAGTCCAGGACGGACGGTCGTAGTTGTACATAGAAACAACCGCGTTAGCTTTCTGTACTGCAGGCAGGGCGCGGATTTCGTCCAGCGCGCCTTCCCAGGTTTCGCCCCAGGTCAGACGGCGGTCAATAGAGACGGCGCAGCTATCTGCTACAGCGCAACGGCTTGGGGATGTGAAGAAGATTTCAGAAACGGTGAGGGTGCCTTTGCCGAGGAATTCGTCATAACCCAGACGTTGGGAGAGTTCTTGTAATTCGCCAAGAATCGGACCCATTTTGAAAATGGCGTTGTCACCGCGTTCTGGCGCAGAACCGTGGCAGCTAACACCCTGAACATCAATACGAATTTCCATACGACCGCGCTGACCACGGTATACCTGGCAGTCGGTTGGTTCGGTACTGACCACAAATTCCGGGCGAATGCCGGATTGTTCAATAATGTACTGCCAGCACAGACCGTCGCAGTCTTCTTCCTGCACAGTACCGGTAACCAGCAGGGTATATTCATCTTCCAGACCGAGGTCTTTAATGATTTTACCGGCATAAACCATAGATGCCATGCCGCCTTCCTGGTCGGAAGTACCGCGACCACCGATTAGCTCATCAGTTTCCATGCCTTCGTACGGATCGAAGTCCCAGTTTTTGATGTTGCCAATGCCGACGGTATCGATATGAGCGTCCATTGCCACCAGACGCGGGCCGTGGCCGATATAACCGAGAACGTTGCCCATCGGGTCGATTTCAACTTTATCGAAGCCGACTTTTTCCATCTCTTCTTTAATACGATGTACTACGCGTTTTTCGTCGCAGCTTTCACTGGGAATAGCAACCATGTCGCGCAGGAAGCGAGTCATGTCCGCCTGGTAATCTTTTGCTTTTTCAAGAATCAGTTTGAATGGAATATTCTTAGCCATTATTTTTCTCCAGATTTTTTACTCCCCGTTTTGCAGGGAGTAGTTCCAATAGGGTGATTAAGGTGCTACAGCGTGTTTGCCTTCCCAGACAACTTCGCGGTAGTGCTTCACGTCGGTGTCGCCTTCAGTACTGATAACCAGCACTACGGCATCTTTGTTCAGCGCCAGTTTTTCCATCAGGCTTTGACGTTGCGGGTGATAATGAACCGCTGCGAGAACGCCCAAACCGACAGCGCCGGATTCACCGGAGATGATGCGCGGGTCGTTGCCGTACGGATTACCCAGCACGCGCATACCTAATGCGGCAACGCTGTCCTGGCAGGAGATGAATTGGGTGGCGCAGTTACGTAGGATTTCCCAGCCCAGCGGGTTAGGTTCGCCACAGGCCAGGCCCGCCATGATGGTGGCCATATCACCGCCAACGTTGACGATGTCGCCTTTGACGCCGGAGCGATAAATACAGTCAGCTTTGTCAGGTTCAACAATAATGCTGTGCAGATTTTGCGGGCTGTAGACGTCGACCAGATAACCCAGCACACCACCGGCCATTGCTCCGACACCGGCTTGCAGCAGAACGTGCGTCGGGGTTACGCCCATTTCACGCATTTGCTCGACGGCTTCATCTGCCAGGGTTGCGTAGCCTTGCATGATCCAGGTTGGGATTTTGGTGTAACCTTCCCATGCCGTGTCCTGTACCACTTCCCAGCCGTGCTGCTGCGCGTGTTGCATGGTCAGGCGAACGGTATCGTCATAGTTCATATCTGTGACGATGCACTCGGCACCGAGGTTCAGAATGGCGTCAACGCGTTCCTGAGCAGAACCTTTCGGCATGTAAATCACCGCATTCTGTCCGAGTTGCTGTGCTGCCCACGCCACACCGCGCCCGTGGTTGCCGTCGGTGGTGGTCGCGAAAGTCATTTTTTCGCCGATGGTATTTTTCAGGTGCTCAAATGACAGCGTTTCGATATCAAGATGATATTTTTCACACAATAATTGAGCGATGGCGTACGCACCGCCAAGCATTTTGAAGGCGTTCAGACCGAATCGTTTTGATTCGTCTTTGACGAGAATTTTCTTCACACCAAAAAGGTTTGCGAGATCGTCCAGCGCACAAAGCGGTGTTGGGCGATAACCAGCTATTTTCTGGTGGAACTGGCGCGCCAGTTTGGCTTGGCTTTGCGAAAAGAGCGGTGATGTTTCGCCGTTGAAAAATTTGTTATCGGCGATATCAATCTTCAATGAGAAAACGGACATATCCTATCCTTTTGGCCTCTGGAAATAGAGGGCCGACCAGCTGATCGGCCCGAGGGGTTATTTCACGCGTTCTTGCGCTTCTTTCAGCAGTTGCTCGAGCAGTGCACCTGGTTTGGCGTATTTACGGGACAGGATCATCGCGGCGATGATATAAGGCTTCCAGCTGGCTTCTTTGTAGGTAGCGATACGGTATTTTTCGAATACGCCTTCAGTCACTTCACCTTCTTTACAGGATACGCCGCTGATATCAGCTGGCAGGCAGTGCATGTACAGGGCTTCGCCATCACGGGTCAGTTCCATCATCTCTTCAGTACAATGCCAGTCTTTGTGTTGCGCGTTCTGTGCCAGACACTGTTTTTCCAGTGCTTTTAAGCCTTCGTGATCGTTCGCACGCAGCAATTCAGTACGCTCTTCCATCACTTTGTAAGGTGCCCATGACTTCGGATAAACGATGTCTGCGTCTTTGAAGGCTTCTTCCATGCTGGTGACCTGACGGAAGCTACCACCGGAGGCTTTAGCATTGTTTTTCGCCACTTCAACCACATCCGGGATCAGGTCGTAGCCTTCCGGATGGGCCAGGGTGACATCCATACCGAAGCGAGTCATCAGACCGATGATGCCTTGTGGTACAGAGAGCGGTTTGCCATAGCTTGGAGAGTAGGCCCAGGTCATGGCGATTTTTTTACCTTTCAGGTTTTCCAGTGAACCAAAGTGTTCACGTAACCACGCGAGGTCAGCCATTGACTGAGTCGGGTGGTCAATATCGCATTGCAGGTTCACTAAAGCCGGACGCTGTGGCAGTACACCCTGCTTGTAACCGTCATCAAGTGCAGCGCCAACTTCACGCATATAGGCGTTGCCTGCGCCCAGATACATATCGTCGCGAATACCAATAGCGTCGGCGCAGAAGGAGATCATATTGGCGGTTTCACGCACGGTTTCGCCGTGAGCGATTTGTGATTTGCCTTCGTCGAGATCTTGTTGTGCAAGGCCGAGCAGGTTAAGCGCGGAAGCATAAGAGAAGCGGGTACGGGTGGAGTTGTCGCGGAATACGGAAATACCTAATCCACTATTAAAGACTTTGGTTGAGATGTTTTCAGCACGCAGTGCTTTTAATGCTGCGGCAACGTCCAGTACTTGTTTCAGTTCATCTGGCGTCTGTTCCCACGTTAACAAAAAATCTTTCTCGTGAAGGTGAGAGGTCAGCGAATTGATATCCTTAATCAGCTCATTAACAGTTTTCATCATAAAGTCCCGGTAGTGGAATGACAGGCAAAGTGGTTTATTTCACTGTGACTTGCCAAAGTGATTGGTGTTTTCACAGCTATACCTGGGACTAACAATAAGTGTGCCAGAATTATCCGCGCGGCTGCAAAAGACTAATTTGACGGATAATGTGTGGGGTTGATCACAAATTGATGCCAGCTTCTGGTTGTTTGTAAAATACGAAAACGTTTGGCTTTTTTTATCGCGTTATTTATTTGCTGCTAAGTATCAGAAATAAGATAAAGGGGCAGGCTATCTCTCTTCAGTTTGATAAACTCACCGCCGTAATTCTCATATTGATATAGAAATGTGATATCTCTTCCATAATTTCATTAGAAAATGATAAAAATCTTATATTTTTATCAAAGCCAATTTCGCCTGAGTTAATATCATCATGATCTGTGAACCATCAACGTCTTCAATGATCGACTTTTAAGTAAGTCTGGAAGGTAAAGCTATGGAGCTTGCTACTACGCAGTCAGTATTGATGCAAATTCAACCGACAATTCAGCGTTTTGCCAGAATGCTTGCCAGCGTTTTGCAGCTTGAGGTTGAGATCGTTGATGAAAACTTGTGTCGCGTCGCCGGAACGGGCGCGTATGGGAAGTTTCTTGGTCGCCAGTTGAGCGGCAACTCACGCCTGCTCCGCCACGTCCTGGAAACGAAAACTGAAAAAGTTGTGACACAGTCTCGCTTCGATCCCCTTTGCGAAGGTTGCGATAGTAAAGAAAATTGCCGCGAAAAAGCATTTCTGGGTACGCCTGTCATTTTACAGGATCGTTGTGTTGGGGTGATAAGTTTGATTGCCGTTACCCACGAGCAACAAGAGCATATCAGTGATAATTTACGCGAATTTTCTGATTACGTTCGCCATATATCCACCATTTTTGTTTCGAAACTTCTGGAGGATCAGGGGCCAGGAGATAACATCAGTAAAATATTCGCGACCATGATCGATAATATGGATCAGGGCGTATTAGTTGTTGATGATGAAAGTCGGGTTCAGTTTGTTAATCAGACTGCCTTAAAAACACTTGGTGTTGTACAAAATAATATTATTGGGAAACCTATCCGTTTCAGACCATTAACATTTGAGAGTAATTTTACCCATGGACATATGCAGCATATTGTTTCGTGGGACGATAAAAGTGAATTAATCATTGGTCAATTGCATAACATTCAGGGCCGACAATTATTTTTAATGGCGTTTCACCAATCGCATACCAGTTTTTCTGTAGCAAATGCACCTGATGAACCGCATATTGAACAATTGGTTGGCGAGTGCCGTGTTATGCGGCAATTAAAACGACTCATTAGCCGTATTGCACCCAGCCCATCCAGCGTTATGGTGGTTGGTGAAAGCGGCACGGGTTAAGAAGTTGTCGCCCGTGCAATCCATAAGTTGAGCGGAAGACGGAATAAACCCTTTATTGCTATCAACTGTGCCGCGATTCCGGAGCAGCTTCTGGAGAGCGAACTGTTCGGTTATGTTAAAGGCGCATTTACTGGCGCTTCTGCCAACGGTAAAACAGGGTTGATTCAGGCGGCGAATACGGGCACGCTGTTTCTCGATGAAATAGGTGATATGCCATTAATGTTGCAGGCTAAATTACTGCGCGCTATTGAGGCACGTGAAATTCTGCCGATTGGTGCCAGTAGCCCAATACAAGTCGACATTCGCATCATTTCTGCAACTAACCAGAATTTGGCCCAGTTCATTGCCGAAGGTAAATTCCGCGAAGATCTCTTCTACCGACTTAATGTTATCCCGATAACTCTGCCACCGCTGCGTGAACGTCAGGAAGATATTGAACTACTGGTGCATTACTTTTTACATCTGCATACCCGTCGTCTGGGATCGGTTTATCCTGGCATTGCTCCCGATGTCGTCGAAATATTGCGTAAGCATCGTTGGCCCGGAAACCTGCGCGAGTTAAGCAATTTGATGGAATATCTGGTTAACGTTGTTCCTTCAGGTGAAGTTATCGACAGCACGCTATTGCCGCCAAATCTGCTGAATAATGGCACAACGGAGCAAAGTGATGTAACAGAGGTCACTGAGGCACACCTGTCACTCGATGATGCGGGCGGCACGGCGCTGGAGGAGATGGAAAAGCAAATGATCCGCGAGGCGCTTTCACGTCATAACAGCAAGAAGCAAGTTGCTGATGAACTGGGCATCGGCATTGCTACGCTCTATCGCAAGATTAAGAAATATGAGTTGTTAAACACATAACCTCAGTGAATCCGGCCTGAATTCAGGCCGGATATCCTTTTACTTCGTTTTCTCGCAATCCAGAACTGTATTTACAATCATCTGATACCCCGTGCAGCGACAAAGATTTCCCGCCAGTCCGCGACGAATTTCCGTAATGGTTAATGGCTTCTCGCGTGGTTTCGCCAGCATTGCCGTGGTAGCCATAATCAGGCCAGGCGTACAAAACCCGCACTGCACTGCGCCGGATTTCGCATAAGCCTGCTGAACATGAGAAAGTTTTCCGCCTTTCGCTTCACCTTCAAGCGTGCGGATCTCTTTTCCTTCAGCCCAGGCGGCAAGGTATAAGCAACTGTCTATTGCTGTGCCGTCGACCAGCACCGTACAGGCACCACATTCACCCACGCAGCACCCTTGTTTGACACTTAGCAGTCCTTGTTCGCGGAGCAATTCCGAGAGCGGCGTGCCTGGTGCGGCGTGAAGCTGAAAAGGCATCCCGTTAATGGTGCATTCGATGGTAATTGTTTCGCTGTGATTCATTGCAATTTTCCCCCCGCCGCGGCGACGGCTTCGCTAATCACTTTTTTGGTCATCGTCTGGATGAGATGCAGACGAAACTCTTTACTGGCCCGCCATGAAGAACGCGGGGCGACATCCTGCAGGACAGATTCGCTGATAGCTTCCAGCGTTTGCAGGTTTAATGGCGCATTTTGTGCAGTCTGTTCGGCATGTTGGCAGCGAATCGGCGTTGGCGCGGCAACACCAAATGCCAGGCGTAATTCGCTGAAATTGCCGTTATCCAGTCGGCAATGTGCGGCACAGCCAATCGTTGAAATATCCATTGCGTCGCGCATGGCATATTTAAAATGCGCGCTGCCCACGTGTGCTTTCGGCTGGGGCGGAAAATGAAAGGCGACAAGGATTTCGTCATGCTCAAGAGACACTTTGCCTGGCCCAGTGTGAAAGCCATTAATCGGGACGAAACGAACACCGCGTGGGGAGTGGATCTCCAGCTTCGCGTCATAAATTAGCGTTGGCGTGGCAGAATCTGCGCTGGTGGCACCGTTGCAAATATTTCCACCGTAGGTAGCGACGTTACGGATCTGCGGTCCAGCAATGGACGAGGCCGCAGCACATAACGCCGGGAGATGACGTTGAGTTACAGGATCTTCTATGAGCTGGGTAAATGTCGTTGCAGAGCCGATACGTAGTGAGCCATCTTCCGCCAGCGTAATTCCCCGCAGCTCCTCCAGATTATGAATATCAACAATATCGCGATAACGGTCATTGTGATGGTGGAGCTGAATCAGTACGTCAGTGCCACCGGCGAGCAGTTTGGCCTGCGGGTTGTCAGCCAGCAGGTTGATGGCATCGGCAAGGGTTGCTGCGCGATGGTAAGAAGCAAAATCAAACATGATGTTATCCTCAAATCAATCCTGCCAGATGGAACTCTTCATATAACCGTTTTGGCGTCAGCGGCAGTGTATTGATTGCAACACCGGTAGCCATCTTCACCGCGTTACGAATAGCAGCGGCAACAGGAATTATTGGTGGCTCACCCAGTGACTTATGTCCGTATGCGGATTGCGGCTCATTGATTTCGACGAACGCGCTTTCCAGTTGTGGCAGATCCGGCATGGTCGGCATTTTGTAATCCAGCAGATTGGGGTTACGGACCACGCCGCTTTTAGCATCGATGATCATCTCTTCAAATAGCGCCCAGCCAATGCCCATTCCCATTCCGCCGTGTACCTGACCTTCTGCCAGCAGTGGATTAAGAATATGCCCTGAATCATGAACGTTGAGGATGCGGTTGATGGTGACTTTGCACAGCGCAATATCGACCGTCAGATCAACAAAGGTACAGCCAAACGCCGGTGGGTTAGTGGTGGTTTTGATGGAGCTTTCAGCAGAGAGCTGCCCGCCGCGTTCAGGGTGGTAGAAAGCGTCCATCGCCAAATCTTTTAACGACATTAACGGCTCTTCCGGTCGTTCAACCAGCACGATATGGCCTTTTATCAGGGTCAGATTCATCGCTGACTGATGTAGCATGACTGCGGCGTGAGCGATGATTTTCTCTTTTAATAATAGTGCCGCACTGCGCAGCGCAGGCGCGGCAACATAGCTCTGGCGTGAGGCAAATGCGCCGGGATCGAACGGCGTAACGTCGGTATCTTGAGTTGAAATAACGCGAACGTCGCTGATCGGAACCCCCACGGTTTCTGCCACCATTTGCGAGAAGACGGTGTCGGCACCCTGACCGATTTCCGTCGCGCCGCTTTGCACGTTGATGGTTCCATCCTGATTCATCAGAAGGCGCGCGCCTGCTATTTCTACGCCGACAGGCCAGGTGTTAGAGGTGTAGCTAAAACAGGCGACGCCAACGCCGCGGCGCAAATTGCCTTGCTGGTTCTGGCATTCTGCACGGCGTTTTTCCCATTCAAAGATTTTCCGGCCTTTTTCAAGACACTCCGGCAACCCTGCGCTGTAAATACGTTTGCCCGTGAGCGGATTAGCATCTCCTTCGCGGGCGGCGTTGCGTAAACGAATTTCAACAGGATCAATACCTAACGCTGTCGCGGCGTCATCAAGCATAGACTCAACGGCAAATACGACTTGTGGCGCGCCATAACCACGCATCGCACCAGCCGAGGGGAGGTTGGTATAGCAGGTCTTTGAACTGTAAGCGTAGGCACAACGAGGATAAAGGTAAGCGACTTTATTCCCCCCCGCAGAAGCGATGGAGTGCCCGTGAGATGCATAAGCGCCGGTGTTAGACAGAACATCCAGACTATAACCTTTCAATGTTCCGTCGCGGTTCACGCCCATTTGCCCGTCAATGGTAAAAGCGTGGCGGGTACGGGTTGCGAGGAAACACTCTTCACGGCTAAGGGAAACTTTCACCGGAATGCCGCCAAGCTTGCTGGTCAGGAATGCCGCCATTGGCTCTTCCAGTACATCCTGTTTATTACCAAAACCGCCACCGACAAATGGTTTGATGACTCGTACGCATGACCAGGGAATATCCAGCGCCTGACCAACCACGCGGCGAACAATGTGCGGGATCTGGGTGCTGGAAACGATGGTAATTCGCGAGTCATCCTCCATCCACGCCAGCGATGTTACGCTTTCCATGTGACAATGTTGAATAACGGGGGTCTGATAGTGCCCCTGTACCTGGTAGTCGGCGGCATCGATTGTTTGTTGGACATTACCCGTCGACATCGTGCTTTGTTTCAGTAAATTGCCACCGTTATGGATTGGTGCAGCGTCTTCTGCCAGCGCCGCTTCTGGCGTGGTGATAACGGGTAATTCTTGCCACTCAATGCTGACCAATTGCGCCGCTTTTTCTGCCGTGAGTTCATCGCGGGCCACGACGATGGCAACGGCGTCACCATGATGACGAACATGGCGAGTTAGCAGTGCGCGATCGGCGGTATCGCGCTTGTTTTCGTCAAGTGTCCAGGCATGCCCAGCTGTAGCGAATGGAATATCAGGCACATCTTCCCAGGTAAAAATCGCCAGTACGCCCGGCAAACTTCTGGCTTGTTCATCATTAATACTTACGGCATAACCATGTGCGATAGGGCTACGTACATATTTCGCATAACACATGCCCGCCATAACATAATCGTCAGTATATCGTGCCCGCCCGGTGACCTTAGCAATGGCATCGACGCGCATGCATGATTCACCCGTAGCGGTTGCTTCCCGCGCTTCCATAGAAATCCCCTCGATTTGAACATTTGGTTCTTATGGCAAAGATTTAGTCTAAGCAGGCAAGATTTACGCCAGAAACGACGATAAGCGTTAGGGGAGGAAGGAAGTGTGATGACGTTAAAAAAACACAGATATGATACGAAACAGGACTCTGAATAGGGACAGTGATACGTATCAATATGAGTGGCGATAAAATCAATGTGATAAATTGGGATTATTACGCATCAGGATGGGAAATAGGGTAAAAAAGTCAGGAAATTCGATACCTCTACAGCGAAAATTTTGCTGATGATACTTCCCTTTGCCAAATGAAATTAACCTCTTTCTCTATTACCGCGTTTTTCCAGAAGCAAGAGATTGGGTATCAAGAGGCTGGCTGCTATGATATGGCGTCTTGTTTTTTAAGCGAGGAAAGATTTTGAGTGCGGGACGCCTGAATAAAAAATCTCTGGGTATCGTGATGTTGTTATCGGTTGGACTGCTTTTGGCGGGCTGTTCGGGTAGCAAATCATCCGATACAGGAACGTATTCCGGCTCCGTTTACACCGTGAAACGGGGGGATACGCTATATCGTATTTCGCGCACCACGGGAACCAGCGTAAAAGAGCTGGCGCGACTGAACGGCATTTCCCCCCCTTACACCATTGAAGTTGGTCAGAAACTAAAACTGGGTGGGGCGAAAAGTAGCAGTAGCACACGTAAATCAACCGCCAAATCAACGACCAAAACCGCATCGGTTATACCGTCATCAGCGGTACCGAAATCTTCCTGGCCGCCAGTAGGGCAACGTTGTTGGTTATGGCCAACGACAGGGAAAGTTATCATGCCGTATTCGACAGCAGATGGCGGCAATAAAGGGATTGATATCTCAGCTCCACGGGGTACACCTATTTACGCCGCGGGTGCCGGAAAGGTGGTGTATGTGGGCAACCAGCTGCGTGGCTACGGTAATCTCATCATGATTAAACACAGTGAAGATTACATTACGGCTTACGCCCATAATGACACGATGCTGGTAAATAATGGGCAAAGCGTGAAGGCTGGGCAAAAAATCGCCACCATGGGGAGCACTGATGCGGCATCTGTTCGCCTGCATTTCCAGATTCGTTACCGTGCAACGGCAATTGATCCGCTACGTTACTTGCCGCCTCAGGGCAGCAAGCCAAAATGCTGATGGCGAATTAATCAGCAGTCAGCAGCGTGGCACTTGCTAAGGAGAGCGTAAGGTTTATAATGCCTTACGCATCTCGAAGCGGGCGTAGTTCAATGGTAGAACGAGAGCTTCCCAAGCTCTATACGAGGGTTCGATTCCCTTCGCCCGCTCCATGACCATTCTTAAAGTCTACTAACTTACTGAATCCTAAGGGATACGGCTTAAAGCCTTCCGATAGTTTTACTCACTGTAACCAACACTGTGACTAACTTTGTTGAAGTAGTGAGCAGACCTAAGGTCTCAGTACATGCTCAACTCAAGAACCTACCTTTATCAGCGTAACGGTGTCTTTTACATCCGTCTTAGGATGAAGACCACTGGTCGCCTGACCGCTTCGCTTCCTTCTCACAACCGTTATAAACTAGCGTCAGTATCACTACGGACTAAGGACAGACGCACCGCTATGGCTCACTCTCGGTACATCAAGTCAGCACTTAAAGCAATCCATGCAGACAACCCTAACGCCTCCTATGAGGAACTACGGGAGCACCTGAAGACCATTGTTGAGTGGGAACTTAGCGTCAGTCGTGATGACCTGAACGACCCTGAGTCCTACCAGCTTTACGTTGACCAGTACGACGACATTAAGTCCAACCTTCGGGAAGCTGTAGCGACTGAGCGTCTGACTGTAGACCAGCATCGCTATATCAATGACGTTATCGGTGTGCTTAAGGCCTGTCAGGATAGACTCAAGGGTGATAGCTCTGGCCTGTTGTCTTACCTTGAGCCTGAGACCAGTAGTCTAAGACCGTCTGTCTCCTTATCTGTATCATCGGAGCCTGAACTCCCTGAACCTAAAGCACTGACCCTCGCGTCTCTCATTGAGCAGTACGAGCAGGAGAACGCCCAGAACTGGAAGCCAGCGACCCTAAGCGAGAACCGAGCGTCTCACTCTACATTAATCGAGATATTCGACTATCTGGATATTCAGGATGTCAGCAAGGCGACCCGTGCCGATATGCTCAGGGTCCGTGAAGTCCTCCAGCAGATACCGAAGAACCGCAAGCAACGCTTTAAGGCCATGCCGTTGTCTGAACTGCTGAACCGGGAGTCTAAGTCTGATTGTCTTGATGTAGTAACCATCAACAATAAATATCTTATCAAGATGGCTGCTGTCTTTAAGTGGGCGGTACGCAACGACCTGATAGCTAAGAACCTGACAGAAGGTCTTGAGCTGAAAGTCCCGCAGCGTAAAGCCTCCGACGCTCGTGATGCGTTCAGTCCTGAGCAGGTAGGGCAACTACTGGTCGCAGCTAAAGCGTACTCGCAGAAGACCTCAGGGAAGCCATATCATTATTACGTCACCGCTCTGGCGGCGATTACAGGTGCGAGACTTAACGAGGTGGCCCAACTTCAGGTCAAAGACATCAGGGTCACTGAGGCCGGGACCGTGTATATCCATATCAACGAAGACGATAGCAGCCTACCGGGTAAGAGCATCAAGAACGCCCATAGTGACCGCTGTGTCCCGCTTGTCGATGGCGCTTATGGTTTTGTATTGTCTGACTTTATGTCGCTTGTGGAAGACCGTAGAAAGGCTAAGGGTGATAATGCTATGGTATTCGATGGCCTCAAGCTGATGAAAAACGGCTACGGTGAGCAGGTGAGCAAATGGTTTAACAGAACGTTGCTACCTAAAGTCCTCGCTGACCGTAGCGGCTTAGCGTTTCACTCGTTTAGACATACAGTTGCGACCCAGTTAAAACAACATGGGGTCGAGTTAGCGTATGCTCAGGCGATTATGGGTCATAGCTCAGGGTCTATAACTTACGACCGCTACGCTAAAGAGGTCGAGGTAGATAGATTGGTTAATGTAATGGCGGGTGTTTATAAGGAGACTGAAGTAAATGGCTGAGTATTATCCGGCAGAGTTTGAAAAAGAAGATTTTAACTGTCCTCTGTGTAACGTTTATTCCAGACAGGCGTGGATGCCCCTTCTTGCTGAAACTCCGAGAAATACACCGTGGCTACAAACTGATATGACTGTTTCACGCTGCTACCACTGTGGTGAGCTGGCCTATTGGTACAAGGGTAATCTGTTCATACCATCCTCTGCTAATGTTGAAATGCCTAATCCAGACATGCCGGATGACTGCAAGTCCGACTACATGGAAGCCAGAAGTATAATTAATCTGTCTCCTAAGGGCGCTGCTGCACTCCTCCGCTTGAGTCTTCAAAAGTTGATGGTCCACCTCAAGGAACCGGGTGAGAACATCAATACTGACATTAAGTCCCTTGTAGCTAAAGGGTTGTCTCCATTGGTCCAGCGAGCTGCTGATATCTGCCGTATCGTTGGCAATCAGGCGGTCCATCCCGGAGAGATAAGGCTTGATGACAACCCTCAGTTGGCGCATGGCCTCTTTAAACTACTGAATATTATTGTCACTGAGCAGATTACTCGACCGAAAGAAGTTGAAGCCATGTTTAACAGTATGCCGGAAGGGGCGCTCAAGGGCATTGAAGACCGAGACAAGAAGGCGAGGGAACAGCAGCAGGCCGCTAACGAGTAGGGCTGATGAGCTGAGCTGGTTTCGCCGCTGATTGTCGCTATGGTTGTCATTAGTTTCAATTGTGATTATTAGCAAGAAATATTCCCTCACTATAGGGAAGGGGGACTAAATTATCACTATAGGAAGAGACCCTAAGTTCCCCCGGCTTAATACAGCCACCAACCCACACATTCATATTGTCTCAGGCTTCCGGTAGCGGACCGATTGGAAACCATCCGCAGACGCCTAGTGTTAAATCACCTTGGCCTGAGACCATTCTCTTTTAACGTAGCTATCTCTCTCCTTTGACAGGCGGAGAACATCAGACCTCAGCGGAATTTCCGTCTATGAGACCATCGGTGTGCGAGATTGTGAAGAACCAAGACATCATTGCTGAGGTCTGCCATCCATTTGTGGACAGGCGGAAACTCAAAAAGGTTAGACCAGTGGTGGTGTCTGAGGTTGGACTTTGAGTCCTGACCAGCAGGCTTGAGGAGACCATGAGTTTGTCTTGTTGTGGATTGTGTTATCACAATTCCAATAAAGAGAACTTTAAGTCCTGCCAGCCAAAGTAAATATTGTCGCAAATCTTATACCCTCACTATAGGAAAGACACCGATAAAATACTTATTTCTGCCTCTGGTCTTGATGCGTCAAGTCATGCGGAAATATGCTGATGTCCTTTCGCTTCAAATAAGTGTCACCGCCGACACTAATCATCAAATCTCAAAGTCATTCTATCTGCGTCTTGTTGCCTGCCGTCTCCCTATCGTTGGGGACTTTGAGTAGGCGGCAGGATGCGGCTTCAGGATGCAGATAAAAGGAGTACAACGATATGTCTCAACAAGAATACACTATCCATATCTTCGGTCAGGACCTCACCAGTCAAGACGGATTGTTCCGATTGGATGAAATTCGCCGGGTCGGTATTCAGATTGGTAAGGTAGAAGACACCGAGAAGACAATGGTTAAGCGTTTCGCTCAGACCAAAGTCGGGCGCTATCTTATGGGGCAGAAAAAACGCCGCATAAAGAAAGTCGATATGGGTCGCCTCGGTACGTCATGGCTTGCTGACCCCACGTCCGCCGTCAAGTTTGGCGAGTGGCTGGACTTTGAGTACGGAATAGCTGTAGCGGATGCCTTTGTGTCTATGACCTCCAGCGCCAGCGTACAGGCCGCTGTAGCATCTTCGGACAACATCACGCCGGACTCTAAGGCATTCATTAAGAAGCACACGGTATCGCACTACAGGGCTGGACAACTCGTCTCGAAAGAGGAGTTTGAGGAGCTACGTGTCGGTCGCTGTGAGTGGAGACTTTAACAATGGCTATGATTGACCCACGCACTCCCGAAGGCCGTTTGACCCTGCGTTACCGTGGTCTCCGTACTTCACTACTTTTGTCGATGCTTGGTTTGGATAAAGACGCCACGGATAAACGACCGTTTTATTCTCGTAATGAGCTAATAGAAAGATTGGTTATCCGTGATATGGAAATTAACCGAGGAAATAAGTAAGGAATCCTCTGGTCACTGCGTCAGTAAATCCCACAAGTAATGCGATAGCCGAAGGGATGATATTAATTGCTGCGACAGAAAGTGATTTTATTATTCTCTGTTCTTTGGATGCCTTTATTAAAACCGCAAAGATAAACACTGGAATGAATGCAAGTAGGGCTACGGTGATTATACGTTCAAGCATATACAGTGTGTGCCAAGTTATCCCACCTGTTATATAGCCAGCGCCGTATCCAACTGCATAAAAGCAGGCCAAGTAAAGCAATAAGCTAATAGCTAATTTGGGCATAAATCATTCCTGAGTGTCTTGGTGAAAGATGGGCGTAGCTTAGCAAATAGCCATATCCCTATTGATCGTTTGTTCCAATCATAATGTCTTCAATTGATCGTTCAGAGTGAACCGCCCCGGGAATCCTGGAGACTAAACTTCCTGAGAAAGAGGTAAACAGGA
>OGJK01000631.1_pt1 | contig 36806 bp, 38 predicted proteins | sample 1571961 | NCBI WGS metagenome assembly OGJK01 (sample SAMEA2582120, study PRJEB24529) | metagenome | biome: Human gut stool | place: China | collected 2011 | reverse complement strand
TTCTACCCAGTCGTCTGCATTGGCGAGTGTAGCAAACAATACAATCACTAAAATAGCAGCTTTTGCCGGGGCATTACATGAAATCCAAACTGTCAAGGCAGAGAAAATAATGGACAGTATGAAGATACTTGGGTGAAAAAACACTTCTGCGTCTATAATAGATTTTCCGCTATCAAACGCATTTTCCAAAATAATCGGAACAATCCCAAAAGAAAGGGCACCTGCTAAAATAACACCAATCGGTATTCCGATACAAGCAAAGGTTACCGCTTGTCGTTTTACCAATGTCTTGATTTGCTTTTCCGTTGTTCCCAGTGTCTTTATCAATCCATAGAAGCGCGTATCTCTTGAAATGGAAATATAAAGTACGTTATAAATCAAAAGATAACCACTGCCTATGATAAAGAATACCAAAAGATAATCATTGCATAGACAGAACCATTTGATGATGACATAGAAACCGAGCCTTGAAAGGTTTGATTTTCATTTAATGTAATATCGTCTTGTATGTCATAAAAATTATTTTTTGGATTGTCTAAAGATATGGAAAGAACACCGCTGTTTTGTAACGTATATCCATGTTCCTGACAATAACTTTCGGATAGAAATGCCATACCCGTTCCCGTATAAGAACGGAACCAACCACTTAATGTGAAGGTATCTTTCTGTTCTCCATCTTTTGATACATAGGACAATGGAATTTCCATATCAAGTTTTGGCTTTTTAATGCCTAATTGAGAAAGAGCGTCCTCAGACAGCATAATCTCATTTTCTTTTTTCGGATAATTCCCATTGATATTGCTGATTGCTTCTTTATAATGCTTTTCCCATTCTGTATTGTCATAGTATTGCATAGCAATCGCAAGGTCGCGGTCTGCTTCATTTTTCCCTGCAACAGAACCAATCATATATTGCGTACCGACCATTTTCACATAATCTAAATCACGGATTTCTTTTTCCTGAGCATTTGTCGGCATGGCAAGTGAAACATTTGCATTCGTACCGGAAGTGCGAACTGACGTTAACTCCATGTTCTCTTTATAGTTAATACCTAAACTGAAAACCGTTGTAATCATAAACGTTGTAAGGGCAACAGCGACAATCGCAAAAGTGTTACGGGTGCGGTTGGCTTTCATCATACCTTTTTCTACACGTTTTATGACCTCTTTATTTCGATTATCGTGCATAACCTACACCTCCCGATACGATTTTCCCATCTTCGATACGGATAATGCGGTCTGCCATTTGAGCAATTTCTTCGTTATGTGTAATCATAAGGATTGTCTGATTAAATTCTCTACTGATAGACTGCATAAGAAGAATCACGTCCATACTTGTTTTTGAATCCAAATTTCCTGTAGGTTCATCAGCTAAGATGATTGCCGGTTTTGTAGCAAGAGCCCTCGCAATCGCCACACGCTGTTGTTGTCCGCCGGAAAGATTGTTTGGCATATTTTTTAGTTTGCGTTCAAAGCCAAGATTATGAATAATCTGTTTGACAAACTCTTTATCTACCTTGCTGCCATCAATTTCAATCGGATAGACAATATTTTCATACACGTTCAAAATCGGAAGCAGGTTGTAATTTTGAAAAACAAACCCAACATTTCTACGTCTGAAAATCGTTAATTGTTCGTCTTTCATTTGCATGAGTTCTTTTCCTCTGACAACGACGCTGCCAGACGTCGGACGGTCTAAGCCACCAAGCATATTAAGCAGTGTGGATTTACCACTTCCAGATGTACCGACAATAGCAACAAATTCGCCTTCTTCCACAGAAATCGACACACCATCTAAAGCGTGAACCTCATTTTCTCCACTACCATATATTTTTTTCAGATTCTTTGTTTCAAGTATAGCCATAATAAAAACCTCCTCGTATTTCTTTTATGATTTCATTATAGCATTCACTTCTTACAATCTTCTTACAGTTCGGTAATAAAAATAAAAAATATTAGCACTCACCTCTTGACAGGGCTAATTATAAGTGTTATAACATAAATAGAACAAAGGAAGAGGAACAAAAAGAAGTTCCGAAATCCAATGCTCCAAACCGATAAACAATATGTTTTTGAAAGGAGACATGACTTATGTTAAGACCTAGTATTTTTAATGATAATTTATTTGATGATTTCTTTGAATTCCCATTCTTTGATGATCGGGCAGAGAGAAAATTATATGGACACAATGCGAAAAACATTATGAAGACAGACATCAAAGAACACAAAGACGGATATGAGCTTGAGATTGATCTTCCGGGATTTCATAAAGATGAGATTCAGGCTGAGTTAAAAGATGGATATTTGACTATTAGCGCAGCAAAACAGTTGAATCAGGATGAAAAGGAAAAAGAATCCGGAAAATATATTCGTCGTGAACGCTACAGCGGATCTTGCCAGAGAAGTTTCTATGTGGGAGACGAGATTACACAGGAAGACATCAAAGCGGAATTCAAACATGGCATTTTGAAACTGTTTGTTCCAAAGAAAGAAGCAAAGCCGGAAGTAGAGCAAAGAAAATTTGTATCAATTGAAGGCGAATAAAATAGGTGTGCAAGCAAAGTAACTGATTGAAACCCTGGGGAGTAATTCCTGGGGTATTCTTAATATGGGAGGTGATGATTGTGGAAACAAAACGTGATTATTATGAGGTTCTTGGAGTCAGCCGAGAGGCAGAAGAAGGGGCTATTAAGAAGGCATATCGAAAGCTGGCAAAAAAATATCATCCGGATACGAATGCAGGAAATGCTCAGGCAGAGCAGAAATTTAAAGAGATTACAGAAGCATATACGGTTTTGAGTGATCCCAAAAAACGAAAACTATATGATCAGTTTGGTCATGCGGCGTTTGATGGAAGTGGTCCGCAGGAAGGCGCATATTACAGAAATGCCGGAAATACCGGAAATGGAGGTTATCGGGAATATCATTTCGAAGGTGGTGACATGGACGATATTTTCGGAGATATTTTTGGTGATATGTTTCATGGAAAGAGTAGTGGAGGATTTGGAAAGCGTAGATTTGGCGGTCGAGAATTTTCCGGCAGAGGGTCTGATGTGGAAGCAGATGTCGCTGTAAGTTTTGACGAAGCTGTTTTCGGAGGGGATAAAGTCATTCATTTAAGAGGTCAGGATGGAAATGTACAATCACTTCAGGTTCACATTCCGGCAGGAATTGAGACAGGAAAGACAATCCGCTTGAGAGGAAAAGGCAATCCGGGAATCAACGGTGGAGGGAGTGGAGACTTATTACTTCGTGTCACGGTAGGAGAAAAGCCGGGATATGAAAGAAAAGGAAGGGATATCTACACGACGGTTCAGATACCGTACACGACAGCAGTATTTGGAGGAGAAGCCCGTGTAAAAACAATACATGGAGAGGTTATTTGCAAGATTCGAGAAGGAACGCAGTCAGGAAGTAAGATCCGTCTGCGGGGAAAAGGCGTTGTATCCATGAAAAATCCATCTCAGTACGGTGATCAGTATGTAACAGTACAGATTCAGGTGCCAAAGAATTTAAGCGCAGAGGCAAAACAAAAATTAAGAGAATTTGAAAAATTAGCCAGCCAAAGCAGTAATGGGCATGCAGCATAGGGAATGCATAGAAACGGTAATTTTTATTTTTTTAGAAATTACCGTTTTTGTATGTTTATTTTTAATTGGTATGCTATAATGACTGTACGCAAATTTGTAGACAGTAGAAAGGAAATGCGTATGGAGAATCAAAAAGAGAAAAGTACAAAAAAGAGAAGAATGCTGAAATTTGTAGGAAAGTATCTTACAAAAAATGTAGTTATCGTTCTTGCAGTGGTTTTGGTAATCTCACTTGGGGCAATTGGATTGCGCAGTGTAATCACATCGGAAAGCAAGACTACGAAAATAGGATTTGAAAATATTGGGGAATTGGCGACACAGTCCGCATATTGCACAGAAGTAAATGTGACCGATGACTGGAGAAAGCTGTTCGGAATCAAAATACCATTTACTCAGAGTAAATATATTTATAGCTACGATTTTGTGATCAAGGCAGGGTATGATTTTAAAGATATCAAGTGGAGTGAAAAAGGTGAGAAGATTGAAGTGACGCTCCCGGAGGTGAAAGTCTTGAGCAATGAGATTGACTTGGATTCCTTTAAAGTGTACCATGAAGAAGAGAGCATTTTCAGCCCGATTACCTTAGATGAAAGCAACGAAGCATTGGAGAATCTGAAAAAGACAGCGCAGGACGATGCCATTGCAAATGGATTGTTTGAGAATGCGAGAAGTAATGCAGAGACAATTTTGACAGGATTTTTTGGAAATGTCTATGATTTGGATAAATATGAGATTGTCTTTCAGGATAAATAAAAAGGAGGAGCGGCAGGATGAAGAAAAAGTTATTATATGCGTTAGGGCTTGTTGCGGCTGCGATTGTGCTGTTTTACTTTATATTATATCTGACAGCATAAGATTAAGGCTGTATAAAACACCTCGCGGGACCAGTATTGATTGGTGGCGAGGTGCTTTTTTAGTTCCTGATTTTGAAATTTGCTTAGTCGTATTTGTTCATCCATTTGATGAGTTCTACACAGTAGTCATCATGTCTGTCTACGAAGCAGGTATGTCTTGCACGTTCCCAAAGAATCCATTTGGAGTTTGGAATTCCGTCTGCCATTGTTTTGGCAACAAGAGGAGAGCAAAGATCGGAGATACCGCTGCAGATCAGCGAAGGGATCTTGATCTCACCAAGTCTGTCAATGTACTCGAAGTCCTTGAGAGTGCCTGTAGGTGCAAACTCGTTTGGTCCCCATCCTTCAACATAAGATTCAGAACCGGATTTTTTAGGTCTTTTACAACACTCAGGAGCATCCTCACCTAGCCAATAGTTGCAGTATCTGTCCATATATTCAGCAACGGCCGCATCGTAAGCTTCTCCTGTGAAATCACCGGTTTCGAGTGCATGATTGATCGCGTCCTGCATATCCTGTGGCATCATCTTGATGCGGCGAAGACCTTCTCGCTCCCAAAGAGAGCTGCTTGGGTGACCGCTGGAAATGATGAAACTTTTAATGCCCTGTGGTTTGTAATCAATTGCATAAGCAATCTGCATCATGCCACCCCAGGATTGTCCGATAATATGACACTCATCTAATCCAAGATGTTTTCTTAAAGCATCAAGTTCGTCTAACCAAACTTTTTGATTCCAAAGTTCTGGATGTCCGTCGAGGTATGAGTTCCCACAACCGATTTGGTCATACATAACGATCATACGGTCATCGTCGTCAGCGACGTTATCTAATACCTCATAATAATTGTGAGTAGAGCCCGGTCCGCCGTGGAGGCAGATCAAAGGTGCTTTTCCATTGTTTTTTCTTTCACCGACTATTCTATAATATGTCTGATAGCCAAGGTATGGCATATAGCCTTCTGTAATTTTTGCCATGATGTTCCCCTTTCTGTTTTGTTTATTAAGAAAGTCCATTATAATATATTTTGTGGGAGGATGGCAATTGTATTTCAGTTCTTTTCGTGTTACAATGAAATCCATTTCAAAAAACAGTCTATCAACACATCTTCACTTATCAGGCGTATCGCCGAGAAATCCGTGGAGAACAAAAATTTAATGAGGAGGAAACTATATGGGAAAAATGGCAGACAATGTGCAGTTAAAAGACTATCGTTTTATTTTCGGAGAACCGAAGACAAGGGAAGAAGTAATTGGTCAACTACAGTCTGAAGAGCAGTTATGGAGAACTTTTTGTGAACTGACAGTTCCGTATCAAGAGGAAATCATTGCGTTTTGTATGGGGAATCAAGGAATAAAAATTACGTATGATTCTGTGTTTAAATACATTTTTAATCCAGAGGCAAAACCGGAGCGTTTGTCTGATTTGCTGAGTGAGATTATCGGTGAGAAGGTGAGGGTAAAACAAGTCCTGCCAGGAGAATCCAGAGAAATTTTTGATGGTTCTTCGCTAGTAATATTGGATATATTAGTAGAATTGGAATCGGGTGCGCAAGCGGATGTAGAGATGCAGAAAGTGGGAAATCTGTTTCCAGGACAAAGAAGTGCTTGTTATTCGGCAGATATGTTGATTCGGCAGTTTTCAAGAGTAAAAGCACGGAAAAAAGAAGCATTTCGATATAAAGATGTACAAAAAGTGTATTCGATTATTTTCTTTGAAAACAGTGGGATGACTTTTCGAGGTCACACAGAGTATCTGCATCATGCAAAGCAGATTTTTGATACGGGACTTGAAATGGATTTATTGCAGGAATATTTTTTGATTCCACTTGATATTTTTCGGAAAACCACGCATAATGAAATTAGTAAATTAGAGGCTTGGCTATACTTTTTAAGTTCTGATAAACCGGAAGATATTTTGAAAGTTGTCGGGAAATATCCGGAGTTTCGAGAGTTATACCAGGATCTCATTGTGTTTCGATATCAACCAAAGGAGCTGATAGATATGTACCGAAAAGCGTTAAGAGAAGCAGATGCCAGTGATATAAAATATATGGTGGAAGAACAACAAAGAGAGATTGAGGAATTGAAGGAAACGAATGAAAGTTTGCAGGAAACGAATGAAAATTTACAGGAAGCAAATGAAAGTTTGCAGGAGCAGATTACAAAATTGCACATTTTGCTTGAAGAAATGAAAGAAAAATAAAATATAGAATAGTAGAGGGTAGCTGTTGATTGGGAAGAGTATAGAAAATTGAATATTTCATGGACTATGGAACGCCTAAAATGACGTTCCTTTTCTATTTCCAGCCGTTCTTATTGGACGGAAAGTGCGGAGTGTGTCGGTATCATTTGATGAAATTCCAAAGGCAACGCAGGACGAAGTTTTCGCTGGTGCAAGAGCCTTTGTCAAGCGTGAGTTTTCTAAACTCATCGGCTTCTTGATAGTTGCCTTGATTGCTGTCGGATTGGTGTTCAATGCTGGCGGTGTGAAAGATGTATTGCTAGAGCTGTTCAATAAGATTATCGGAGCATAAAACTTTATTGTTTTGCAGATACAAGAGTGATATAATACGGATATAAAAATACAACTTTAGGAAGTGATATATTATGATAGGATTTAGCATAATGATGTGGTTTGCTTCTGCTATCCTTATATTTGTGAGCATTTCGCTATTAAAGGGAAATTACTCTTTTGTTCATGGCAAAGTGTTTGACACAACTGACAATAAAAAAGGATATGCAAAAGAATTAGGAAAACCTGTTTTATTCGTAGGAATTGGTATTTTAGTATCTGGGATAATTGCGATTATAGTAAAAAATTATTCTATTCCTACCGCAGTTTTTTTCTTAGTAATTATAGTTGGTATTGCTGGACTATGGCTACACAAAATACAAAAAAACTTTCGAAAATTTTAGTTTCCAAATTTATATGCAAAGTAGTTAGTCTTAGGATTGACTGCTTTTTTTCTTACCTAAAATCAGATTGGAGTGATGAAATGAACGATATTTTTAAGGATATGCAGGCAAAAGTCGGCTGTGAATATATTTCAGACCTGCCCTTTTACAAGCGTGAAGTATGGCAAAATGCTTGACACCAAAAAAATACTAAAAAATTAGCACTCAACGCTTGTTAGCTGTGAATGGTTTTCGTCTTGCTTTATAGAGTGGCGTAACGCCCTATTTTCAAGGAATCTGCGATATTTGAGGTTTTATGTATGGGTGTCAAATATCGTCTTAAAATGAAAAAATGGTGTAGTAAATGGTGTAGTAGACAGCCTGTCAATCCCTTTACCGCAGGCACTCTGAAAGAGTGGGGATTTACAGGCGGCAGTGGATTCAGCCAATAACCCAAAATGGAAAAAAGGGATATTCCAATTCAGTCTTTTGGAATATCCCTTGTCTGCTCTATATGTTTTTAATCAATCTTGAACATGTATATGTATATGGAGCTGTGACTTACAATTCTTGGGTATTTTTATATTGATATTCGTTGTGTTTACGGATGCGTATCTTTTGGGCTTTTCGGAAGCAGTATCATGGCTTCCATACAATTTTTCCTGTTTTCTTCTAAATATTTCTCCAACAGGTATATGATGTAAAGCATCTCCGTTTCTTTCTATACCAATAAGTACGGTATCGTTGTATTCAGGATTTGCTACATTCCAAACAACAGCACGAGCAAAACCGTCTTTAAGATGTTCAATATCATCATCCCATGTATCTTCTTCTGGGTCTATAAACAATATAGCAACACAATAACCGTTAGGTTGCCAACTGGGAATAATGTAGTATGGAAATATATCTTTTGTATATTCCATAGCAAGAACTTTTTCCACAATCTCTTTTTCAAAGTCGTTTATATCATTAACTTTTTCATCAAAAGGGGTTGATGATTTTAGTTTAAAATCCTCTTTTAATTCATCAAGAAGATTTTTGCTGATACCAAATAATTCTAATCGCCTAATTGCTTCATTTTCCATTTTTTTGATTTTTTCCATTTTGTTTTCCTCCTATGTTTGGTAGTTATATTTGAAATTCACTGGGTACATATATTTCGGTATCTGTTTCCATACAGTATACTGCAAGGTTATAGCCAAAAACACATCCGCAATCTATGGAAATGTGGTTATTCCTTTTGATGACAGTACCCTTGTTCCCTTCTTCGGCTATCGTGGGCGTATGTCCGGTAATGGTATAGGTATCATAAAAATAGGTTCTGTCAAGGTCGGCGCGCGAAAAGAGAAGCTGTGGAACAGAAAAGTCCTCTACGGTCATTCCTGCGCTGAACGGCTCAAGTCCGCCATGTACAAGAAGATAGCTTTTCCCATTTACAGAAACCTTTTCGTATAAGGAAAAATCTTTCAGATAGTCCAGAAGGTCGTATTTTTCAGAAAGGGAAAGTTGGTTAAATTCCTCAATCGTGCTATCTCCGCCGTTAAACATCCAGTCTGTATAATACCGCATGGTATCGGCGGTAATCTGTGTCTCTACATTTTCTTCTGTAATCTCAACACATAAATCTTCAAGTACCTTTACCGCCATATATTCGTGATTCCCAACAATGGGAATCACGTTTGGACGGAACATCATATCCTGTAAAACCTTAATAGACGCATAGCCCCGGTCTATACAATCTCCCAGAATGTATAAGATGTCGTTATCACTGAAATTTATAGTTTTTAAAGCGGTTATATATTCGTTATAGCAGCCATGAATATCGCTGATTACATAGTGCATAAGATACTTCCTTTATTTTATATTCAAGTTTTTGTTTATGGAATCCTCACGCTTTTTAATACAAGAAATGACATTTTTGAAAAATTTTTCATATTCTTCAAGCGTTTTTGGAAGTCCGTACCCTAAAGTGTGATTTGAGAAAAACTTTTTCGGGCGTCCGTCCGGCAGGACAAACGCCTGCATATAGTTCTGTTCTACGAAATTTTCCCATGAATGAAAACTCTTTAACCATTCCGTACAATAAGGAACTGGATTTTCGTTCCTTGTAGCGTGTTGAAACAATTTCTCTAAGGCGCTATTGTCTGTTTGAGTGTTCATCTGTGGATTGTCCAGATACCACTGATAGATTTGGGTTAAGGCTAAATCCCATGAATCCCATTTTCCGCAATTACTTCTTCCGGTATTAAAATATTCAGGTACGGGAAGAAAATTTGCAAAAGAATATCCCCAGTATATAAAATCAGCCGCATATTCAGGAATATCCATCTTATCAATATTTTTCAGCCAATAGGCTTCCCAGTCCTCTGTTTCAGAAGATGTACATTGAATCCCAGATTTCAATTTAACATATTCCTTAAGAGGTGTAAATACACTTGTCATGACGTCTCCCTTAAAAAGTGCATTTGTATCAGGGTGGCGAAGCTGATATTTTTCTGATGTTTTCGTTGTGCTTTCACATACAAAGCTATTTAACCAGTAGTATGTAGTTTTATAGAGGTTCGTTATATCTTTACTGCAATCACATTCAAAATCTTTCAGTTCTTTATTGCGTAGTTTATAGGAAAGTCTGTAAATACAAAAAAGCGTGAAAATATTCTTTTTTGATAACTCGGCATGCTCTGCACAAGAAAAATATTTTTCCAGTTCTGGGAAACCTGAAAAGTCAAGCTTGTGTTTTAAAAGAACCCTAAAATCTTCTAATACACAATGCTTAAATACCTGCGGATTTTTTATTTTAGAATTTTCCATACGTCTATACCTCCTCGATATGTATAAAATCTCATTCATAACAATATCATATAAAATCACAAAAAGCAATACTATAAGTATTGCTATATGCAATGCTTATTAAAATGCAAAATTGAAATATCATAAAGTGGACAGGAGGTGCGGAGCATGGCTTTTCAGTTAAAACCAAATAAGAAGGAAACGGAAAATAAGACAATACGCTTTCCCTTACCACTTATTGAAAAGATAGAACAGGCAATAGCAAATCAAGAGGTATCATTTTCGGGATTTGTGATACAAGCGTGCGAATATGCTTTAGAAAATATGGAGAATGATAAAGAGTAAAGAAAGGAACTATTTCATGGATAATGAATACTTAGCCGGATATAGCTATGACGAATGGAGAAAGTTGGAAAAGGAATTTTTAGATGATTATGAAAAATCAACAAAATATAATAAATCTTTTAGTGAATTGATTTCGGAAGTCCTTAAAGATGAAACGTATAGTACATTTGCAGATAGAACGCATTTGAGCGAAAATATGTTGTACCGTCTGAAAAATCAGGTGGACGAAAAAGACCCGCCGCAAAGAAGCACTTTGATTTCGGTTTCCGTTGGTTATCATCTGGACTTGATGATGACACAAGCTTTATTATATAGCTTGGGGCTAGGATTCAACCGATTCAGTAAAAGAGATTACGCATATACGTTTCTTCTTACCCGTTGTAGGGGAAAGAATATAGATGAATGTAACGCTATATTGGAAAAATTAGGAATTGAACAAAAATATTGGCTAGGTTCTTACGCAAAAAGACCACGCACAAAATAGTGAAAAAATGCACATCAATTTCAGATGTGTATTTTTTTTGACTTCTTTTTACCTGTCATGTAAGAACCTGTATTCACTGTAAACAGTGAGTTGCAGCGTTTTTACTGCACTTGAAGAGAGCCGGAAAGGGCGTAAATGCGTTGGATTTTTTACATGGCGTGTAATAAACGAAAGAGCAGATAGACGCTATAATCTGGTACATAAGTTGCAACAACAACTTAAATCCAAACAGAAAGGGGGGAGAAATCCATGCAGGCAAAGTTACTCGGCTTCATGGGAGTTGACTTTACCAACAAAGACGGTGAACGAATCGTAGGAATGAACATCTTTGTAGCTTTCAAAGATGAAAATGTTCATGGACTGAAAGCAGAAAAATTCTTTCTGAAAGAGGGAATTGCTCTGCCGGAACAGGTAAAGGTCAACGATACTCTGGAAATTTCCTTTAATTATAAGGGAAAAATCGAGTCCATTACAAAAGCGTAATGCGACATTTTGTCGGGGGAGATACTCTCCCCTGACAATACCAAAAGAAAAGGAGAGATTATGAGTTATGAAAATCTTAAATAGTATAAGAAAGTGTTATTTTCGATTTGCTCTAGCGTTACAACAACTTATTTCCAGACCATACCTGAATCTTCTTCCTTTAGCGGTATTGGCAGGCTTCTATCAGTTCTGGATTCATAAATCTGCTGTCTATGTCAATGCCCCAAAACTGATACTTCCCCTCTGGCGTGGTATCGTTGAGATTGGCGGAACTGCCCTGTTCATAGTCCTGTTTATCCTTACAGTTTATTGTATCGGGGTAATGACGGCAAAGCGTGATGAATATAATCTTGCGCTTGCTTTTACCGAACAGGATTTAAGAAACGGTTGTCCGGTTCTGATAAGAAAGAGGACAGATAGAAAAACAAGGGTAACGACAAGGGTATTTTACAGCAATATACCTATGGAGAGGTGGAAAGAAAGGAAGAAATATATTGCGGATTCTATGAACCTTCATTTTGTAAAACCTGATTTAGAATACGGCGGAAAAAAGAAAGATAATGGCAAGTTGATTGTAATGTACAGCACAAAGGGGAGAAAGCCGCCGGAAAGAGGGGGATTATATGACGGAGAATAATTCTTTCAAACTGGGATATGATTATGACGCTTGGCAGGGGTACGGGCAAAGAGATATTTTATCTACCGATATTTCCCTGAAAACAAACAGCCACATGATTCTATGCGGTATGTCCGGCAGTGGGAAATCCTATGCGCTTATCTGGTGTCTGAAAATGCTGATTCTTGTTTCCACGCCAGAAGCAAAGTTTTTCTTCGCGGATTTTAAGCAGGACGATTCCTTTGCGTTTCTAAGGGAATGTACATTTTACTATCCCTATAAAAAGTCACTGGAAGCCTTAGAGTGTGTCTATACGATTTTACATAAAAGACAGTCAGGAGAGAATAAAGACAGATATGCGGTAACTCTTATATGGGATGAATATATGGCGAATATTTTAGCCTTGCAGGGAGAGGACAAGAAAAAGGCGGCTGATGTGATGAACAAGGTTTCTGAAATCCTTATGCTCGGCAGATCGCTGGGGGTTCGGTTTATCTGCTCCTGTCAGCGACCAGACGCAAAGGCATTTCCAGACGGTAGCCGCCTGAATTATGGAATCATTATGATTCTCGGTGCGCCCATGCGGAGCATTTATGAAATGCTCATGCCAAAAGAATATATTGACATGATAGAGGACAGACAGTTTGAAAGAGGGGAAGGGGTTTTACTGCTTCAAGGTTCGGATTTGCGCTTTGTGAAAATCCCGACTGTGAGGAATGTAAAAGAAATGCAGGAAATCTGTATCAGGGCGTTGTCGTAATATCCCCAAAGGCAGGCAAGGGCGGCGGCAAAGCCGCAAGCCCTTAGCCCTGCCATGTTGGTCTAGTATTACCCAACATGGCACAAACAAGGAAAACACCAGGAAATACAAGGCTTTTCGCCTTGTTCACATCATAGCACAAAATGCACAAAGGAGTGATTATCATAGCAGACACACAAGCGTTGATGTATCAATTAACAATCAATGACCCATTGGAAAAAGGATATACACACGAACATATCTTGGAGATTTTCCATAGAAATTTTAAGACACTGGTTTATCTCTGCATGGCAGACGAAAAAGGAACATTGTTTCATACGCATATCTTTGTTGTGTTTTCGTCCAGAGTGCGCTTTAGCATGATAAAACGTTACTTTAAAGAAGCCCATATAGAAAAGTGCAGAGGCACGATTTCCGATAATATCGCCTACGTGAGCAAGTCTGGGAAATGGGAAAATGATTCAAAACAGGAAACGAAAATAGAGGGTTCTTTTGAGGAATACGGAACACGCCCGCCGGACAGCAGAGGAAAAAGATACGATATGTCGGAACTGTATCAAATGGTACTGGATAACATGACCAATGCGGAGATTCTGGCGGTCAATCAGGATTATATCTTGCAGATTGATAAAATAGACAAGGTGCGGACTACCATTCTTACAGAGCGTTTCAAGGATTCTGTCCGGCTTGATATGGAGGTGTGCTATATCAGCGGTCATACAGGTACGGGAAAGACAAGAAGCGTATTAGAAGCACACAATTTTGTTGACGTTTACCGCATTACGGACTACAAAAATCCCTTTGACGGGTATCGCTGTCAGCCAGTGATAGCCTTTGATGAGTTCCGCTCATCTCTCCGGCTGAAAGAAATGCTTTTGTACTGCGATATTTACCCGTTGGAACTTCCATCCAGATATGCAAATAAGTATGCCTGCTACAATAAAGTTTATATCATATCAAACTGGGCGTTAGAGCGGCAATATCCAGAAGCGCAGAGAGAGGACAGGGAGTCATGGGAAGCCTTTTTAAGACGAATCCATAAAGTGATAACGTATGACGATAAAGGGGCAAAAACCGTCTATCCGTCTGTACAAGCTTATTTGGAAAGAGATAATGATTTTCATGCTGTGACAGCAGAGGAACAGATAAGCCTGCCTTTTGTAGAAAAGGACGGTGGTTCTGATGAATAAGACAGGAAACAGGCAGACGGAACACCCGTTGGCTGTGGATATAGAACATCTGTCCGCCATGCTGTCCTGCGGTCATGCCACCGCGAGGAAAATCGGGGAGCAGGCAGGGGCAAAAGTGGTAATCGGGAGACGGGTTTTATATTCTGTTGACAGGGTAAAGAAGTATCTGGACTGTCTGACGGAATAGGAAAAATCATCTGATTATATCTGTTATCTGGAATGGTTTTCTGGTATAATAGCTTCGTAGAGCAAGCCGGAAATCATTCCAGAACAAAGAAAGGAGTGCCACAATGAAAGGAATGATTTGATTATGGCAAGGAAAGACAGCAGAGGAAGAAATTTAAGGACAGGGGAATCAGAGAGAAAAGACGGGATTTATATGTACCGCTATACAGATGTAAAGAGCGGCAAGCGTCAGACTATTTATGCCGGAGATTTGCCGGAACTTAGGGAAAAGGAAAAGCAGATTGCAAAGGATTTAGATGATAATATCCTGACCGATACAGCAATCAAGAAAATGACGCTGAACACGCTGTTTGAAAGGTATATGCAGACAAGGCGGTTTTATAGTTCCACAAAAATCAATTATGAAAATATGTGGGATATACACGTTAAGAATGAACTGGGAAATATCAAAGTCGTTCAGCTTCGCCCCTCACATATCAAGACGTTTTACAATAAAATGTCAGAGCAGGGATATGCAAACAATACGATTAAATATATCCACACGCTGTTATATCCGGCGTTGGAATTGGCGGTAGATGATGATATTATCCGCAAGAATCCTGCAAAGAATACGCTGTCCGGCGACTATGGAGAAGCACCAAAGGAAAAGGACATACTGACAATGGAACAGCAGGAAAAACTGTTTGCGTTTGTCTGTGGAAGTCCTGTCTACAATGTTTACATTCCCATGCTGACCGTTATGCTTGAACTTGGTCTGCGTTGCGGCGAACTGATTGGCTTAACATGGTCGGACATAGATATGGAGAAAAAAGAAGTATCTGTAAATCATCAGTTGATTTATAAGGACTTTGGAGACGGTTACAAGTTCCATATCAACAACCCTAAAACAAAGGCAGGAAACAGGATAATCCCCATGTCGCAAGCTGTCCAGAGAGCATTTACAGAACAGAAAAAGATAAATTTCATGCTTGGCAGACATAGCATAGAAGAAATCGAAGGCTGTTCCGATTTTATCTTTCTGGCAAAGACAGGCAGACCGCTTATGCCCAGTGCAGTCAATAATGTGCTGTATAACATCATTGACGCATACAATAAGGCAGAATCGGGAAAAGCAGAGAAAGAACGCCGGACGCCTGCGCTTCTTCCTAAAATATCAAGCCATAGCCTGCGGCATACCGCCTGCACGAACATGGCGAAGCATGGCATGAATATTAAAATCTTACAGTACATCATGGGGCACGCCCATAGTGATGTGACAATGGACGTATACAATCACATAGCAGGCGTGGAAGATGTAAAGGAAGAAATCATAAAGTATGAAAAAGCGGTAAACATTTAGTACACCAAAATCAGAAAAAATGGTGTAGTAATGGTGTAGTAGCATAGAAAAACAGGTTTATAGAGATTTTAGAAGCGTGCAAACCATTGATTTTACAGGGTTTGCAAAAAAATTCAAAAAATATTAGCACTCAAGTGTTGACAGTGCTAATAATATGTGTTATACATACAATAGAACAAACAAAAACAAACTCACAAAAGGAGGCGTGATGTATGAATATAAATAAATTTACACAAAATTCGATGCAGGCGGTGCAGGGCTGTGAAAAAGTTGCTTATGAATATGGCAATCAGGAGATTGAGCAGGAGCATTTACTCTATGCTTTGGTCACACAGAATGACAGTCTGATTTTAAAATTATTAGAAAAGATGGAAATTCAAAAAGAGTTGTTTATCAACCGCGTGGAGGAAGCGCTTAGAAAGAGAACGAAAGTGCAAGGCGGTCAGGTATATATCGGACAGGATTTGAACAAAGCTTTGATTCATGCGGAAGATGAAGCTACACAAATGGGAGATGAGTACATTTCTGTAGAGCATATTTTTCTAGCATTAATTAAGCAGCCAAACAGAGAAGTAAAGGCGATTTTCAAGGAGTTTAATATTACAAGAGAGCGTTTCCTTCAAGTACTTTCTAGCGTAAGAGGGAATCAGAGAGTCACCAGTGACAATCCGGAGGCAACCTATGATACGCTTAATAAATACGGCAGCGATCTGGTAGAACGGGCAAGGGAACAAAAACTTGATCCAGTCATCGGTCGTGATGCGGAGATTCGTAATGTTATACGAATCCTGTCTAGAAAGACAAAGAACAATCCGGTGTTGATCGGAGAACCTGGTGTCGGTAAGACGGCGGCAGTAGAAGGGCTGGCACAACGTATTGTGCGCGGGGATGTGCCTGAGGCGTTAAAAGATAAAAAAGTGTTTGCGCTTGATATGGGGGCGCTGGTAGCCGGTGCAAAATATCGTGGTGAATTTGAGGAGCGTCTGAAAGCAGTGCTCGAAGAAGTGAAAAACAGTGATGGAAATATCATTCTGTTTATCGATGAACTTCACACGATTGTCGGAGCAGGTAAGACGGACGGTGCGATGGATGCTGGAAATATGTTAAAGCCGATGCTGGCGCGTGGAGAACTTCACTGTATTGGCGCGACAACACTGGACGAATATAGACAGTATATTGAAAAAGATGCTGCATTGGAGAGACGTTTCCAGCCGGTTATGGTAGATGAACCATCGGTGGAAGATGCGATTTCGATTCTGCGTGGCTTAAAAGAGCGTTATGAAGTATTTCATGGTGTGAAGATTACAGACAGTGCACTTGTGGCAGCCGCAACACTTTCCAATCGATATATTTCCGACCGATTCCTTCCAGACAAGGCGATTGACCTTGTAGATGAAGCGTGTGCATTGATCAAGACAGAGTTAGACTCCATGCCTACAGAGTTGGATGGACTGCAAAGACGTATTATGCAGCTTGAGATTGAAGAGGCGGCTCTGAAAAAAGAGAATGACAGATTAAGTCAGGACAGACTTGTGAACCTACAAAAAGAGCTTGGAGAACTGCGTGATGAATTTGCCGGAAAGAAAGCACAGTGGGACAATGAGAAGACTTCTGTAGAGAGACTACAGAAAATTCGTGAAGAGATTGAGCAGGTGAATCAGGAGATTCAAAAAGCACAGCATTCCTACAATTTGGAACGTGCGGCAGAATTGCAGTACGGCAAACTTCCACAGCTGACAAAACAGTTGGAGGAAGAGGAAAAGAAAGTGAAAGAGAGGGATCTTTCATTAGTGCATGAAAGTGTGACAGATGAAGAGATTGCGAGAATCATTTCCAGATGGACAGGAATTCCGGTTGCAAAATTAAATGAAAGTGAGAGAAGCAAGACGCTTCATCTTGACGAAGAACTCCACAAACGTGTCATTGGGCAGGATGAAGGGGTTACAAAAGTAACAGAGGCGATTATCCGTTCGAAAGCAGGTATCAAAGATCCTACGAAACCAATCGGATCATTCCTGTTCCTGGGACCTACCGGGGTAGGTAAGACAGAGCTTGCAAAAGCACTTGCGGAGAGTTTGTTTGATGATGAGAGCAATATGGTTCGTATTGATATGAGCGAATATATGGAGAAATACTCAGTGTCTCGTCTGATAGGAGCACCTCCGGGATATGTCGGATATGACGAAGGCGGACAGCTTACAGAGGCGGTTCGAAGAAAACCATATTCCGTTGTTTTGTTTGATGAGATTGAAAAGGCACATCCGGATGTGTTTAATGTGTTGCTGCAGGTGTTGGATGACGGACGTATCACTGACTCACAAGGTCGGACTGTTGATTTTAAAAATACGATTCTGATCATGACATCAAATATCGGATCTGCTTACCTTTTGGATGGCATTGATGAGAACGGTGAGATCAGCAAGGAAAGTGAAACGATGGTCACGAATGATCTGCGGGCACATTTCAGACCTGAATTTTTGAATCGCCTAGATGAGACAATTATGTTCAAACCATTGACGAAACAGAACGTTTATGCAATCATTGACTTATTATTGAAAGATGTCAATAAACGGCTGGAAGATAAAGAACTTTCGATAGAGCTTACAGATGCTGCGAAGAATTTTGTGGTGGAAGGTGGCTATGAGCCAATGTACGGTGCAAGACCGCTGAAACGATATCTTCAAAAGCATGTAGAGACATTAGCTGCAAAACTGATTTTACAGGGAGATATTGGCAGTGAAGATGTCATTCTGATTGATGTAGAAGGGGACAAACTGACAGCGAAAATAAAATAAATTGCAGGAAAAAAGCATGGAACAGATTATTTTTCACATTGATGTAAATTCAGCGTATCTTAGCTGGACGGCAGTAGAACAATTGAAAAATGGAGCAGAAGTGGATTTGCGTACAATCCCGGCGATCATCGGAGGCAATCAGGAATCCAGACACGGGGTTGTGCTTGCAAAATCTCCTTTGGCGAAAAGATATGGGATTCGGACAGGGGAGCCGGTTGCACAGGCTTTCCGAAAATGTCCGGATCTTGTAATGGCGCCGCCAAATCATAAGATGTATCAGGAGTATAGCAGGAGACTGATGGAGTTCCTTCAAACGTATACACCGGATATCGAGCAGGTGAGTGTGGATGAGTGTTTCATGGATTTTACGGGGATATCCTATCTGTATCTGTCTCCTGTGGAGGCTGCATTTGAGATCAAAGACGCTGTATATGAGAAGTTTGGATTCACAGTGAATATTGGAATATCTGTAAATCATCTTTTAGCAAAGATGGCATCTGATTTTGAAAAGCCAAATAAGGTACACACCTTATTTCCGAAAGAAATCCCGGTAAAGATGTGGCCATTGCCTATTTCGGAACTTTATATGGCGGGACGATCCAGTGTAGAGGTACTTAACAAGCTGGAGATACGGACAATCGGGGAACTTGCAAAGGCAGACCCGAATTTGCTGGAGTTACATCTGAAAAGTCATGGCAGGACATTGTGGGAATTTGCAAATGGAATAGACCATGAGAAAGTTCGAAGAGGACACGTGGAGAATAGGGGGATCGGTAATTCGACGACATTGGCAAAAGATGCTGTTACAGAGGAAGAAGCGAAAAAAGTTCTTTTGTGGTTGGCAGAAAGCGTTGGCGGAAGACTTCGCAAGGAAAAACAGAGAGCCGGTATGGTGAGCGTGGAGATTAAATACCACACGTTTCAGACGGTTTCCCATCAGAAACAGCTTGAGACGGCGAACAATGCAGATCAGGTGATTTATAAAGCAGCATGCGAATTGTTCCGGGAATTGTGGAATCAGGAACCGATTCGCCTGCTTGGTATACGCACTTCAAAACTTCAGGATGAGTCGGCTCCGGTTCAAATGAGTATTTTTGACTTTCAGACAAAGCAGGAAGAACAGAGTGTGAAAAACCAGAAACATCAAAAATTAGATAAAGCATTGGATGTGATTCGTAAAAAGTACGGAGAAGATGCAGTGAAAAAAGGAACCTTACTGAAATAATCAGTAAGGTTTTGGAATTTAAACAGAAATATAACTAATAAACAAAAAAAAGTTTTTTTTTTGATAAAAATTATTGAATATGTATGATGTTTATGTTATATTCAAGCATATTATAACATTTAAATAACCAAAGAAAATTGTGTTTACGTAGGAGGTTTTTATGAAAGGATTTGCGATGTTAGAAATTGGTAAAGTTGGATGGATTGAAAAAGGGGCACCAGAATGTGGACCTTTAGATGCAATCTGTAAGCCTTTGGCAATTTCTCCGTGTACTTCAGATGTACATACTGTATGGGCGGGAGCTCTTGGAAACAGACATGATATGATTTTAGGGCATGAAGCAGTAGCTGAAATTGTTGAAGTTGGTTCTTTAGTAAAGGACTTCAAGGTGGGAGACCGCGTGATTGTTCCGGCGATTACGCCTGATTGGGGAACGTTAGAAGCTCAGGGCGGCTATTCAATGCATTCTGGAGGAATGTTGGCAGGATGGAAATTCTCGAATTTCAAAGATGGTGTTTTTGGAGAGTTTTTCCATGTGAATGAGGCAGATGCGAATCTTGCAATTCTGCCAGACGGAGTGGAATTAGCAGATGCAACAATGCTTTGTGACATGGTTCCAACAGGATTTCATGGCGTGGAATTAGCAGATGTACAGTTTGGTGATAGAGTTGCAGTTATAGGAATTGGACCGGTTGGACTTATGTCAGTTGCCGGAACTGCTTTGCGAGGGGCTTCTCATATTTATGCAGTTGGATCAAGACCAAATTGTATTCAAATTGCAAAAGAATATGGTGCGACTGACATCATCAACTATCGGGAAGGTGATATTGTTGAGCAGATCATGGAAAAAACACACGGAAAAGGTGTTGATAAAGTAATTATAGCAGGCGGAGACGTACATACGTTTAGTCAGGCGATTCGTATATTAAAACCAGGTGGAAAAATCGGCAATGTAAATTATCTCGGAGAAGGTGATTATGTAGATATTCCGAGAGTAGAATGGGGATGTGGAATGTCACACAAGAGTATTGCCGGAGGGTTGATGCCGGGTGGAAGACTTAGAATGGAAAAACTGGCATCTCTGTTGGAGACGAAAAAACTGGATACAAGTAAGTTAATTACACATACGTTCAACAGTTTTGAAAAAGTAGAAGATGCATTGTACTTGATGAAAGATAAACCAAAAGATTTAATCAAGCCAATTGTAATTCTTTAAAATATGAAAAAATTGAACAATTAGGGTTGATTGCCTGAGGAGTGTTGGAAAATTAAGCACTTCCTCAGGTTTTTTGTTACTGTATATTTAGAAAATGGAGAGGTGAAATTACCCATTTTTTCGATTGCGATAATAAAAAAAACAACCAAAAAACATAGAAAGTCCTATGATGATAATGACAACGGTAGAATATGTATCCATCACTTCCAAAATTTTTTCCCAGGAGGCTCCAGCAGCAGCGCCGGCTGAGATGAGAATAGTGTTCCAAAGTGCACTTCCGGCAATTGTAAGGACTAAAAAATTACCCATTTTCATGTTCGACATTCCGGCAGGAATAGAGATTAAGCTTCGAAGGATTGGGATACAACGGCAGATGAAAACGGTCATATTCCCTTTTTGTTGGAATTTTTTAATCGATTTTCTCACATCTGATTTTTTGAGATGGAGGATTTTTCCGAGCTTTCCATCTATAAGTTGCTCTAATTTTTCCGGAGAGAGTAATTTCCCAATGTAGTAAAGAAAGATGGCGCCAACTGTGGAACCGAGGGTGGAAAAAAAGACAACTCCACCTACTGTCAAATGGGTATAAGTTGTCATAAAGCCGCCGAATGTCAGGATGACTTCTGAGGGAATAGGAGGAAAGAGATTTTCAATCATAATGAGAAGCGCAATTCCGATATAGCCGAAAGAATTCATCATATCCATGATAAAGATGTGCATAGTGATACCTCATATTTGCTTTCTTAAAAATAGTATATAGAAATTTTATTATGAATATTCATAGAGATGTGGTATCCTAATAGTATCTATGAAAAAACAGGAGGCAATAGATGATGAAGCTGACAAAGTTATTAGAACGTTTAGAGTATAAGGTAGTACAAGGAAACGATGATATAGAGATTACAGAGCTTACGAATGATTCAAGAAAAGTCTGCGCTGGCAGCGTGTTTGTATGCATCAGCGGCGCAGTTGTAGATGGCCATGAATTTGTAAAAGAGGTGTCAGAAAAAGGTGCGAAAGCTGTGATCGTGGAAAAAGAAGTGGAAGCTCCAGAACATGTGACTGTGATTAAGGTGGAAGATACGAGGTATGCACTTGCCCTGGCATCTGCGGCATATTTCGGTTATCCGGCAGAGCAGCTGAAAGTGATAGGTATCACAGGAACGAAAGGAAAGACGACGACAACATATATGGTGAAGTCCATTTTGGAGGGAGTAGGACATAAAGTAGGTCTGATCGGAACAATCGAGGCGATCATCGGAGACGAAGTGATTCCGGCAAAGAATACGACACCGGAGTCGTTTACGATTCACCAGTATTTCCGGAAAATGGTTGATGCGGGATGTGATGCAGTGGTCATGGAAGTGTCATCGCAAGGGTTGATGCTTCACAGAACTGCGGGGATTCCGTTTGAGATTGGAATTTTTACAAATCTTGGGGAAGATCATATCGGACCGAATGAACATAAAGATTTTGAAGATTATAAACGATGCAAAGGTCTGTTGTTCAAACAATGCAGGATTGGGATTGCGAATGTGGATGATCCGTACTTTGAAGATGTATTTCGCGGCGCGACCTGCCAGATTGAAACATTTGGCTTTGCGCAAAAAGCAGACCTTCGGGCAGCAGATACAAAATTAGTGTCAAGACCGGGATACTTAGGAGTAGCTTACCATGTGTCCGGGCTGATGGATTTTGATGTGGAGATTGACATTCCGGGAACATTCAGTGTCTATAATTCGTTGACTGCGATTGCGGTGTGCAGACATTTTGATGTGCCGGTGGAGATGATCAAGAAGGCTTTAAAAGTTGCAAAGGTAAAAGGCAGAATCGAGATGGTGAAAGTATCTGAGGACTTTACGCTCATGATTGATTATGCGCACAATGCGATGAGCCTTGAGAGTCTTTTGACAACATTGAAAGAATATCACCCAAAACGTCTTGTATGTCTGTTTGGATGCGGAGGAAACAGAGCGAAGGCGAGAAGATATGAGATGGGTGAGGTGTCCGGAAAATTGGCAGATCTTACAATCATCACATCGGACAATCCGCGTTTTGAAGAACCTCAGGATATCATTGATGATATTAAGATCGGGATTGGAAAAACAGATGGAAAATATGTGGAGATCTGTGATAGAAAAGAAGCAATCCGCTATGCGGTTGATCATGCTGAGGTGGGCGATGTAATCGTGCTCGCAGGAAAAGGACACGAGGACTATCAGGAGATCAAAGGCGTGAAGTACGATATGGATGAGAGAGTTCTCATTGCGGAAGTCGTAAAAGAGAGTAAAAGAGAGAATTTGATTCGATAAAAGTATAGGAGCAGTTGTGCATGTATGCGAAAGTTATCGTAGATATTACACATGAAAAACTGGATAAAATTTTTGAGTACCGTATTCCGGCAGAATTAGAAGAACGGTTACATGCAGGCGTAGAGGTTGTCGTACCGTTTGGAAAAGGAAATCGTGAGATCAAAGGGTATGTGATCGGGCTGTCAGAACACTGTGAATACGATCCGAACAAAGTAAAATCGATTCTGAGTCTGGCGGAAAAAAGCGTGGCGATCGAGGGCAGACTGGTGGCACTGGCGGCGTGGATGAAAGAGTACTATGGCGGGACGATGATACAGTCGCTAAAGACAGTACTTCCAATCAAGCGGGAAGAGAACAAAAAGATCAGGCGCTATGTCCGATTGTTGTTAGATGAAGAAGAAGGGAAGATAAAGCTTGAGGAATACCTGAAGAAGAATCAGAAGGCAAGGGCGAGACTTTTGGCTGCGCTGCTTGATGAGGAGATATTGGAGTATGAGATTATCACAAAAAAACTGAATGTCACTCGAACGGTCATTCGAGCACTTGAAGAGCAGAATGTTGCCAGAATAGAGTCCGAGCAGGTCTGGAGAAATCCGATTAAAAATCGAAAAAAAGAGTGGAAAGAAGTGGTTTATACTGAGGAACAGCAGCATGCGATTGACACATTTCGGGAAGACTATCTGAAAGGAATCCGCAAGACTTATCTCATATATGGGGTGACAGGGAGCGGAAAGACTGAAGTTTACATGGAGATGATCGCAAGTGTGATCAAAGAAGGGAAGCAGGCGATTGTCCTGATTCCTGAGATTGCACTGACCTACCAGACTGTGATGCGGTTTTATAAGCGGTTTGGCGAGAGGATATCCATTATGAATTCCAAGATGTCAAGTGGTGAGCGGTATGACCAGATGATGCGGGCAAAAGAAGGGGCGATTGATGTGATGATTGGTCCAAGATCGGCGTTATTTACCCCTTTTGCCAATTTGGGATTGATTGTGATCGATGAGGAGCATGAATCGACTTATAAAAGTGAACAGATCCCCAGATATCATGCCAGAGAGACGGCTGTGGAGCGGGCAAACTTAGAAGGTGCAAGTGTTGTGCTTGGTTCAGCAACACCGTCTCTTGAGGCTTTCTACCGTGCCCAAAAAGGAGAATACGAACTTTTAAGACTTCAGAACCGGGCAAAGATGCAGGAGATGCCGACGGTGTACACAATCGATCTTCGAGAAGAACTAAAAAGTGGAAATCGTTCGATTATCAGTGGAAAGCTGCATGAATTGATGGCTGACCGATTGAGAAAGAGACAACAGATTATGTTATTTATCAATCGGAGAGGGTTTGCAGGATTTATTTCGTGCAGATCCTGCGGCTATGTGGTAAAGTGTCCACATTGCGATGTCTCACTTGCATCTCACCGTGGTGGCAAACTGGTCTGCCATTATTGTGGATATGAGGAACCTATGATTTCAGTCTGCCCATCGTGCGGCTCAAAACATATCGGCGGTTTCCGAGCAGGAACACAGCAGATTGAAGAACTTGTAAAGAAGGAATTCCCAGATGCACGCGTACTTCGGATGGACATGGATACGACGAAGGAAAAAGGTGGACACGAGAAGATTTTGGAGGCGTTTGCAAATGAAGAGGCGGATATTTTGATTGGAACGCAGATGATTGTAAAAGGACATGACTTTCCAAATGTGACACTTGTCGGAGTACTGGCGGCGGATCTATCGTTGTACGCCGATGACTATCGTGCAGGAGAGCGGACATTTCAGCTTCTTACACAGGCGGCGGGACGCGCCGGGCGAGGAAGTGAAAAGGGCGAGGTTGTCATTCAGACATACAGTCCGGAACATTATAGTATTGAAACAGCTGCAAAGCAGGACTATGAAGCGTTTTATCCAGAGGAACTCGCCTACCGTACAATGATGGGATATCCGCCGGTGGAACAGCTTGCAGCGATTTTGGTTACGAGTGAAGATGAATCTTTGCTTGAGACGGCGTGCAGCTACATGAAGAGTTATGCAGAGCGCATGAACCGGAGTCAAGTGAGAATCATCGGTCCCGCAAGTCCGTATGTGGGAAAGGTAAACGATGTGTATCGCAGAGTGATCTATTTAAAACATGCCAGATACGAGGCGATGATAGATTTGAAAAATAAATTGGAACAATATATAGAGATTAATTCCGGATTTCGAAAAGTTCGAGTGCAGTTCGACTTTAATCCGATGAATGTATTTTAAATGAGGAGGATAAAAAATGGCAATTCGTAAGATTCGAGAAATTGGTGATGATGTGTTAGAAAAGGTATGTAAAGAAGTAACCGATATGACAGACCGAACAAAGGTGTTGATTGAGGATATGCTGGATACGATGTATGATGCGATGGGAGTAGGACTTGCGGCACCGCAGGTTGGTATTTTAAAACGAATCGTAGTTATTGATATTGGAGAGGGTCCAATTATTTTGGTGAATCCGGAGATTCTTGAGACGGCAGGAGAGCAGACAGGAGAGGAAGGATGTTTAAGTCTGCCGGGGAAATCGGGAACTGTGACGCGACCGAATTATGTGAAAGTAAAGGCACTCAATGAAGAGATGGAAGAAGTGGTTTATGAAGGAGAAGGGCTGCTTGCAAGAGCGTTCTGCCACGAGATCGACCATTTGGACGGGCATTTGTATGTCGAAAAAGTAGAAGGCGAACTTCACAGTGTGGAGTATGATGATGAGTTTGACGAGGAAGACTAAGGAGGAGACAGCAGATGAAAGTAATTTTTATGGGGACTCCGGATTTTTCGGTGGGTACTTTAGAGGCTTTGATCGAGGCGGGACACGATGTGGTGCTTGCTGTGACACAGCCGGATAAACCAAAAGGACGCGGAAAAGAGATGCAGTTTACGCCTGTCAAAGAGTGCGCGTTAAAGCATGGAATTCCAGTTTATCAGCCGAAAAAAGTCAGAGAGCCGGAATGTATCGAAGAACTTCGAAAATATGAGGCGGATATTATGGTCGTCATTGCATTTGGACAGATTTTGCCAAAAGAAATTTTGGAGATGACGACATATGGATGTGTCAATGTGCATGCGTCGTTGTTGCCAAAATATCGCGGGGCAGCGCCGATTCAGTGGTCCATTATCGATGGGGAAACGGTGACAGGTGTCACGACCATGCAGATGGACGAAGGGCTGGATACCGGAGATATGCTGTTAAAGACAGAGATTGTAATAGAAGAAAAGGAGACCGGAGGAAGTCTTCATGATAAGCTTGCGGCTGCAGGTGCAAAGCTCTGTGTAGAGACATTAAAGGCGCTGGAAGAAAAAACAGTGACTCCTGTTAAACAGGGAGAATCACCGACCGCCTATGCGAGAATGCTCGACAAGCATCTTGGAAATATTGACTGGAATCAGAGTGCGAAAGAGATTGAGAGATTGATTCGCGGGCTGACTCCGTGGCCGAGCGCATATACAATGTGGAATGGAAAAACAATGAAAATCTGGAGTGCAGAGGTGGAAGAGACATCGGGAGAGGGCGTACCTGGAACGATTGTGAAAGTAGAAAAGGAAGCGTTTTCTGTACAGACAAAAGATGGACTGTTGAAAGTGCTGGAACTTCAGATTCCGGGGAAAAAACGAATGGATGCCGGAGCATTTTTGAGGGGGTATCAGGTAAAATTAGGAGAAATTCTTTCGAGAGCGTAGAAAAAAGGAGGAAGCAGGATGTTTTATCCAAGTTTTTATTTTGATCCAACATATATATTGATTATCATAGGAGTTATTATCTGCTCCATTGCATCGATGCGGGTGAAAAGTACATTTTCACAATATTCCGGAATGAGAAACCATATGGGGCTGACAGGAGCGCAGGCGGCAGAACGTGTACTTCATGGGGCTGGAATTTATGATGTGCGAATTGAGCGGGTAGCCGGAAATCTGACAGACCACTATGATCCGAGAAATAAAGTGCTCAGACTTTCCGATGCAACATATGGACAGTGCTCAGTAGCTGCGGTGGGAGTTGCAGCGCATGAGTGTGGACATGCGATTCAGCATGCAAGAGGATACGCACCGCTACAGTTTCGGAGCGTGCTTGTTCCGGTGGCAAATTTTGGCTCCATGATTGCCTGGCCACTGATTGTGTTAGGTCTGTTTATTAACAGCCAGTCTTCGGCACTGCTTATCAATATCGGAATCTTGGCATTTTCGCTGGCAGTATTGTTTCAGCTTGTGACTTTGCCAGTGGAATATAATGCATCAGGAAGAGCAGTACGCATTCTTGCTGAGACCGGGATGATGCAGGGGGAAGAGATTGTAGCCACGAAAAAAGTGCTGAATGCGGCTGCGCTTACGTATGTGGCAAGTGCAGCTGCTGCAATCTTGCAGCTTGTACGTATCTTGATTCTGACAGGAGGAAGAATACGAGATGACTAAGTCAATCAATGAACGAGAGCTGGTGCTTGGGATTTTGCTGGAAGTGACACGAGATGGGGAGCACAGTCATATCGCACTTCGCAATGTTCTGAATAAATATCAGTATTTAGACAAAAAAGAGCGCGCTTTTATCACAAGAGTGACGGAGGGAACACTGGAGCGCATGATTGAGCTTGATTATATTATCAACCAGTTTTCAAAAGTAAAGGTAAACAAGATGAAACCAGTCATCCGTAATATCATCCGAAGTGCGGTTTACCAGATGAAATATATGGATTCGGTTCCGAATTCCGCTGCCTGTAATGAGGCGGTAAAACTTGCGGTGAAAAAAGGATTTGTAAATTTAAAAGGATTTGTGAACGGACTTTTACGAAATATCGACCGAAATTTGGAACAGATATCATATCCGGATGAGAAAGATTTGGAACAATATCTGTCTGTGAAATACTCGATGCCGACATGGATATTAAGACAGTGGCTGGCAGCGTATGACAGGGAGATTGTGGAGTGTATGCTTCAGGATTTCTTAAAAGAGAAGGACACGATAATCCGGTGTGATTTGGGGCAGATGTCAAAAGAAGAGCTTGTGAAGTCGCTTGAAGACGAAGGAGTACATGTCGAGGAACATCCATACCTTCCATATGCACTTCGAATATCTTCTTACAATTATTTAGGAGAGCTTGAGACATTTCAAAAAGGAGCGTTCTCGGTGCAAGATATCAGTTCCATGCTTGTGGCACATTTGGCAGAACCAAAAGAAGGAGACGAGATCATAGATGTCTGTGCAGCACCCGGTGGAAAGGCACTTCACATGGCAGAGTCGCTTTGTGGTACAGGGCGTGTGCAGGCGAGAGATCTGACAGACTATAAGGTGGGGCTTATTGAGGAAAACATCTTACGCTCTGGTATGACAAACATCGAAGCAGTCAGGTGGGATGCGACGCAAAAAGATGAAACCGCATTTGAAAAGGCAGATATTGTGATGGCAGATCTTCCGTGCTCCGGGCTGGGAGTGCTTGGGAAAAAGACGGATCTGAAATATAAGATGACAGAAGAGACACAAAAAGAATTGGTGGCTCTTCAACGCAAGATGCTGTCGGCAGTCAAAGATTATGTGAAGCCGGGAGGAACTTTGGTTTACAGCACATGTACAATTCACGAAGAAGAAAATATGGGTAACGTACATTGGTTCTTAGAACAGAATAAAGAGTTTGAACTTGTGCCGATTGCACAGTTATTGTGCGAGGAGTTGAAAAATGATGTTGTGGAACAAGGGTGTATTCAACTTCTGCCGGGGATACATGACAGTGATGGATTTTTCATTGCAAAGTTTAGAAAGGTGAAATGTGAATAAAAGAGCATGGAGAAAAAAGATATCAGATCATATACATTTGAAAAATTAAAACAAGAGATGGAACATCTCGGAGAAAAGTCATTTCGGGCAAAGCAGGTGTATGAATGGCTGCATGTAAAGCTTGCAGATTCTTTTGAAGAGATGACGAATCTGTCAAAAGCACTCAGAGAAAAGCTGGATGCAGCTTATGAGATCGCACCGGTAAAAATGCTTGAGAGACAGGAATCAAAGATGGACGGCACAAATAAATTTCTGTTTTGTCTGCAGGATGGACATGTGGTGGAAAGTGTTCTGATGAAGTATAAGCATGGAAATTCTGTCTGTATTTCCTCACAGGTCGGATGCCGGATGGGATGTAAGTTCTGTGCATCTACCATCGGAGGATTGGAGAGAAATCTAAAGGCATCAGAGATGCTTGGACAGATTTATCAGATTCAGAAAATATCAGGGGAACGTGTCTCGAATGTGGTTGTGATGGGAACCGGAGAACCGATGGACAATTATGATAACTTTGTGAAATTCATACATATATTGACCGATGAACACGGTTTACATATCAGTCAGAGGAACATTACGGTATCGACCTGTGGCATCGTTCCGAATATGAAGAGACTTGCCGAGGAAAAATTGCAGATTACGCTGGCGCTTTCCTTACATGGTTCTACGCAGGAAAAACGAAAAATACTGATGCCGGTTGCAAACAAATATGAACTTTCTGAGGTGCTTGCGGCGTGCGACTATTATTTTGAAAAGACGGGAAGAAGAGTGACGTTTGAGTACAGTTTGGTGCATGGAGTGAATGACAAAGATGAGGATGCTGCGGAGTTAATCCACATTTTAAAACACCGTAATTGCCATTTGAATTTGATTCCTGTAAATCCGATTAAAGAGCGTACATTTGAGAAACCGAGCAAAAAAAATGCCATGAATTTTAAAAATAAACTTGAAAAAAGCGGAATTAATGTTACTATTAGAAGAGAAATGGGTTCTGATATTGACGGAGCCTGTGGACAACTAAGACGACGTTATGTAGAGACAAAGTAAAAGGAGAGCATATGAAGACGTTTTCAAAGACAGATATTGGAAGAAAACGAGAGGTGAATCAGGATTACGTATTTGTATCCGATCAGCCGGTCGGGAATATTCCGAATCTTTTAATAGTTGCAGACGGTATGGGAGGGCATAATGCGGGGGATTACGCATCCAAATTTGTTGTGCAAGTCCTGAAAAAAGAGCTTGCAAAGAGCAGAGAGGATGGTCCTAGAGCAATGCTGAAAAAAGCGATTGCATCTGCAAATCATCAATTGATCGCAGAGTCCAAAACCGATGCAAAACTAGAGGGAATGGGAACAACATTAGTTGCTGCCACAGTGATTGAGCATACATTGTATTTTGCAAATGTGGGTGACAGCAGGCTTTATTTACTGAATGATGAGATTAGACAATTATCAAAAGACCATTCGTTAGTACAGGAAATGGTACGTCTTGGGGGGCTTAATGCAGAGGAAGCGAAACATCATCCGGATAAGAACATCATTACAAGAGCCATCGGAGTAAAAGAAGATATAGAGATTGATTTCTTTGAGTATCGCCTGAAAAAAGGAGATATTATTTTGATGTGTACAGATGGGCTGAGCAATATGGTGGAGGATGAAGAGATATTTCAGATTGTTCGCAGTTCCAGAGATGTTGTGGAGGCAGTGGAACAATTAATAGAAAGAGCAAATAGCAACGGTGGAAAGGACAACATTGGGGTTATTGTTGCAGAACCGTTTGCAGGTGAGGTGAGTATATGATTAAAGAAGGAGTTTTGATTGGTGATCGCTATGAGATCATGGGTAGAATCGGCACCGGAGGGATGGCGGATGTCTATAAGGGGAGAGATCATAAGCTGAATCGCTATGTCGCGCTCAAAGTATTGAAGCGTGAATTCAGAGAAGATGAATTATTTGTCAAAAAGTTTCAATCAGAGGCACAGGCAGCAGCTGGACTGATGCATCCGAACATTGTAAATGTATATGATGTGGGGGAAGACCGGGGACTGTATTTTATGGTCATGGAGCTGGTAGAAGGAATTACATTAAAAGAATATATCCAGAAAAAAGTAAGACTGACACCGAAGGAAGTAATCAGCATTACACTTCAGGTATGTGCAGGTATTGAGGCGGCACATAACAATGGAATTATCCACAGAGATATCAAGCCGCAGAATATCATGATATCAAAAGAGGGAAAAGTGAAAGTGACAGATTTTGGGATTGCAAAGGCTACGACATCGAATACGATTAGTACCAATGCGATGGGATCTGTACATTATACATCTCCGGAACAGGCACGAGGTGGATTCAGTGATATCAGAAGTGATATCTATTCGCTTGGTATCACGATGTTTGAGATGATCACAGGAGAACTTCCGTTTGATGGAGAGACGACAGTGTCTATTGCAATCAAACATTTGCAGGAAGATATTGCCGCGCCTTCAGAATTGGTGCCGGATATTCCATATAGCTTGGAGCGCATTATTCTGAAATGTACACAGAAAAGTTCGGACAGACGTTACCAGAACATGGGAGAACTGATCAGTGATCTGAAACGTTCTTTGGTAGATCCTGAGGGAGATTTTGTCACGATTGCACCATTTGCAAATGTTGCGGACACCGTTGCAATCACACCGGATGAGTTGGAGCGCATTCAGAAAGAGGCGGCTTATGACGATGAGTATGATGGGTACAACGATGAGGATTATGATGACAATGACGAATACGACGAATACGATGAAGAGGATGACGAGTACGATGAGTACGACGATGAGGACTACGAAAAAGGAAAACGCGGTTCTAAAAAGAAAGATTCAGAAGTGAATCCAAAGATGGCAAAGCTTATGAAGATTCTCACAGCCGTCGTAGCAGCCATTATTGTATTTATTCTTGTGTTTACAGTCGGAAAAGCAACCGGACTTTTGAAGTTTAATTCGAAAAATGTAGAGACGACAGACAATAAAAAAGTGGAAACTCCGAATTTTGAAGGAAAGACACTGGAGGAAGCAAAGGCGTTGGCGAAGAAAAAGGGACTGACTTTGGAGGTTGTAAAAGAGGCAACATCTACAAAATATGAAAAAGGAATTGTCTCAAAACAGATGACTGGAAAAGGAACATCGGTGAAAAAAGGTACGAAGATTCAAGTGTGGGTCAGCACTGGACTAGAGGGAGAAGAGATTACGATTCCTGATGTCAGTGGAATGTCTGAAGAAGAGGCGAAAGAAACATTGATTGCAAAAGGTTTTAAAAAAGCGAATATTTCGGTGGAACAGAAGCAGAGCGATAGCGTGGATACAGGATTAGTAATTTCGACAACACCAGAGGCAGATGCAAAAGCCGCAGAAGATACAAAGATAACAATCTATGTAAGTACAGGTGCAGGAAAAGTAACAGTGCCGAACTTGGTTGGAAAATCACAGGAAGAAGCAGAAAGTGCATTGTCAGAAGCTGGATTGAATGGAAGTGCTTCGGAAGAGTATAGTGATACAGAGGCTGGTAAGGTTATTAGTCAGGAGATTGATTCGGGAGAAAAAGTAGACAAAGGAACAACAGTCTCTTATGTGGTAAGTAAAGGAAAGAAACCAGAGGAAAAGGTTACCATGCCTCCAGTAGTAGGAGTATATCAAAGTAGAGCAGAATCTCTGCTTCGTGCAGCAGGATTGTCTGTTGGAAAAGTAACATCGGAATATTCGGATACAGATGCAGAGGGTGTGGTTATTTCTGCAAGTTTTAACGAAGGAGACAAATTAAATCCTGGTACCGTTGTAAATTTGGTTGTAAGTAAGGGAGCGAAGCCATCGGACCCGGAGACACCAACGACACCGGATCAAGGTAACGGAAATTCATCGACACAATAGAAACAATAAGGAACTATTTATGCTGGGAAAGATAGTAAAAGGAATTGCCGGATTCTACTACGTTCACGTAGTAGAATTCGGTCTTTATGAATGTAAGGCAAAAGGAGTTTTCCGAAAAGAAAAGATAAAACCTCTTGTCGGAGACAATGTAGAAATTGATATTTTAGATGAGACAGAGAAAAAAGGGAATATCGTTGAAGTTTTGGAGAGAAAGAATGAGTTGATTCGTCCGGCAGTAGCAAATATTGATCAGGCGTTAGTCGTGTTTGCAGTGACCAAACCAAAACCACATTTCAACCTTTTGGATCGTTTTTTAATTATGATGGAAAGTAAGAGAATACCGGTTATCCTTTGTTTTAATAAGAAGGATATTGCAAAAGAACCGGAGATACATCACTTGAAAGAAATCTATGAGTCTTGTGGCTACCAGATGATTTTTACAAGCGCACTGGAAAAAGAGAATATTGAGAAAGTAAAACAACTGCTCCGTGGAAAGACAACAGCCATTGCGGGACCGTCCGGAGTAGGAAAATCTTCACTGATCAATATTTTTCAGCCGGATGCCAATATGGAGACCGGTACGATCAGTGAAAAGATTGAAAGAGGGAAACATACGACAAGACATTCAGAATTGATTTGTATCGAGGAGGATACCTATATTATGGATACGCCTGGATTCAGTTCTCTCTATACAAATGATTTTGAAAAAGAAGAATTAAAATATTATTTTACGGAATTTGAACCGTATGAGGGAAAGTGTAAATTTCAGGGATGTGATCATGTACATGAACCAAATTGTGCGGTGAAAGCAGCGCTTGAGGAGGGAAAGATACACCACATTCGATATGAAAATTATTTAGAAATGTACAACGAGTTGAAAGAGAAGAGGAGATATTAGTTATGATGATTTTAGCACCATCGATTTTGGCGGCAGATTTTAAAGAGCTGGGGAAGGAGATCCAGACAATCGAAGAAAATGGGGCTCAATATCTGCATTTTGATGTGATGGATGGAATGTTTGTGCCGAGTATTTCTTTTGGGGTTCCGGTATTGGAGTCTATCCGTCCTGCTACGAAGCTTGTGTGTGATGCACACCTTATGGTGACAGAACCGATTCGCTATGTGGAAGCATTTGCAAAAGCAGGGGCGGATCTGATCACGGTACACCTGGAGGCTTGTGAGGACATCAATGCTACAATTGAAAAGATTAGAGCATGCGGATGTAAAGTGGGCGTTTCGATCTGTCCGGATACACCGGTGATCTCAGTGAAAGATCTGCTGAAGAAAGTAGACATGATTCTGATCATGTCTGTACATCCAGGGTTTGGCGGTCAGGCATTTATTCCGGAATCATTGGATAAAATCCGTGAATTGAAAGCGATGATCGATGCAGAAGGGCTGCGTGTGGATATTCAGGTTGATGGTGGAATCTATACACATAATGTGGAAGAAGTCATTGAGGCAGGAGCCAATGTGATTGTAGCAGGATCCGCTATCTTTAAGGGAGATACAGCAAATAATACAAAAGAAATGCTAGAGATTTTAAAGAGATATGAATAAAAAGGGATTGATTATCAGCGGTGGTACCATCAACACTTCGTTTGCATTGCAGACATTGAAGGAAGTACAGCCGGATTATATTATTGGAGTGGACAAAGGTTTGGAATTCCTCTATCAGAATCAGATAGTGCCAAGCCATATTGTCGGAGATTTTGACAGTGCGAATCCTGAAATCGTAAGTTATTATAAAGAGCATACAACGGTTCCTATTCGAAAATTTAATCCGGTCAAAGATGCATCGGACACAGAGATTGCGGTGCGGCTTGCACTGGAGTTGAAGGTGAAAGAACTTTGGATATTAGGAGGGACCGGGACAAGGATAGATCATGTCCTGGCAAATATTCAAGTGCTAAAAATACCGTATGATGCGGGAGTGAAAGCTTATATTGTGGATGTCTGTAATAAGATTTCTCTGATTGGAAAAGAGACATGCCTGAAAAAAGAGGATGCGTTCGGACCTTATTTTTCGGTGTTTCCGTTGGGAGGAATTGTGGAACATTTTTCACTTGAAGGGGCGAAATATCCACTTTGTGATCATACGCTCTGCCCATATGACAGCCTGTGCGTAAGCAATCAGATTCAGGACGAAGAGGTGAGGATTACTTTTCCGAAAGGGTTGGTAATATTGATGGAGACAAGAGACGAAGAATCCGTGTGCTTCTGTTGAAAAAAGGAAAGTCAATGCGATATGATAAACGAGATCGCATTGGCTTTTTAACTTTTTGATTTGTAAAAACGCGAAGGTTCCTTTAGATTAAGATTCGGGAAATAGATTTTACGAATATTTAATGATGCATGTTGTGTAATTTTACAGGAGTATAGTATCATTACATAAATTGCTAAGAAGAGGTGATATCGTGGATTTTATATTTTTCTTACTTCCTGTATTTATAGCGATGACAATATGCATATTCATGACAAAAAGATGGGGAATGGGTGAAAAAGTTGATAAAGGAATTGCATTTTGTTACTGGAAACTCAGTTATAGAAGAAAATTTATTAGAACATTATGGATGATTCCAATAGAGTTTGTCGTTCTTATTTGTTTTCATAACACATTTCAATCTAATCTTTGGACAGGTTTGGCCGCAACTGCGATGGCGATTTTGTTATTGATTCAAGCTGTATATAATTATAAAAAATGGAAAAATGAAAGGATATGAGATGGTAAGAAGCATAAAAAATAGCTGATTCACATTGAATTTGAAGCTCTATTGTGGTAATCTATAAATTGCTATATTGGAGCTTCTTTTATTGGAAGGAGCTAGAATAATGGGTAGAGATTTATAGGTAATTGCGAAACAAGTTCGCAATCCTGATTAAAAATGCGGTAAGAATCCTGCAATGCAGGATTCTTAAGATGAGAAGCAGGTCACATCAAAATTAAACATGAAAAAAGACTTCCCAGATAGACTGCGAAGAAAAGATGATATGAATATCGAATATCATGCAATTAAAGGCTTTAAACTCCGTATGTATTGATGTTTATGAATTTTATCCGCAACAAGTACGGTAACAAGCTGTGTGATTCCCGCGAGAAGTAAATCAGCATGAAGAGTTTTTTCATTCTGCGTTTTACGATTCGCAATGCAGAAACTATCCTTGAAATGGTTGATTGATTTTTCAACATTTACACGGATTTTGTAGGTGTATTCCCATTCACGCGAGCCCCGTTCTACACCGGGATAGGCACGGAGATTTTTCTCAGGATAAATATAAATCATTCGTCCGCAGGAAGAAGTGGTGCATGGATTATCACAGTGGCATTTACGATAAGTTTTTCCGGTCTGCTTATCACGCATCCATTTCATTTTGGGGCATACAAATTTCATGGTAGGAAGTTTGCTTCTTAAATGAGATTTACTGCCTTCTCGTTTCATAGGAAGCGTGGAATCGTGTGGACAGCAGGGAATGCCATTTTCATTAACAGTGTAGTCAGTTCCTTCCATGGATAATTTTACCCGGAGAGGAATAAAAGCCTTACGAAATCCAATGTCTTCAAAAAGAGATTTATAGATCTCAATCGTATCAAAAGCGGCATCTCCAAGAAAAGTCTTTGGTTCAATCAAAGGATGCTTTTGAAAAAAATCAATTAAAACAGGAAGCAGAGCTTTTGAGTCGGCAAGAGATTTATCTTCATCTGGAGAATCTGATTTCTTTTCTACAATAATGTCAGGATGTGCATTTAGGAAATCCTTGTTGTAGAAAGATATGTCGCGGACAATGCCAAGTCCATTTGTGACGATACCGAATTTATAGGCATAACAGAAGTGACCGTTGATGTACATCTGCTGTATCGCCTGATTGGATGCAGCGTGAGTTGGCATGGAACCATAGGCTGCTTTGTAAGGATCGTAGGAATCATCAAGGTTATGGGATTTTTTAAAAGCCTTCAACTGTTTGATAATACGATTGGCATACTTAGGATTATTTTCTGTAACCCATGCTTCAATGCCGGAGGTATCGAAGATTGTCATGTCAGCAAGAGCCGG
>OGJK01000626.1_pt1 | contig 36927 bp, 39 predicted proteins | sample 1571961 | NCBI WGS metagenome assembly OGJK01 (sample SAMEA2582120, study PRJEB24529) | metagenome | biome: Human gut stool | place: China | collected 2011 | reverse complement strand
AATGCATAACAGTTTTTTGCTCTTACCTCTATAATCATGGCTCATTCCTCCAAGTAACTTTTCTTCTTTCCTTATCATTAATTATACCACGAATTATTTTTTATGCAACTTTTTTTCACAAAAAATATTTTATTACGATTTAACAACATTCCATATAGCAAAAAGGCAGCCTCCCAGCTGCCCTCTTCTCACGCTAATACCACCTCCCTCACCACAATCTCCTCCGCACAAACAATAATATTATTCATCTTCCCCACCCAAAGCATCTGATTTTCCGCTTTCAGTTGCTCCGTTACACCTTGCCTTTCCTTCATTTGCTCCACAAGCCGATCCAACATCTTATAGCATTCCTCATCAACCTCATGCAGATATTCATTCAGCCTTCCATCGAACAACAGCTCCATATAATACCCATGTTTGAACTCTTTCAGATACTCACATCTCATATGACCAAACTTACCAATATTATAATTTGTTCCTTCCGGCAATTGTAAATCCGGATAATAAATATCATCCTCCCTAATACATAAGTGATCCCATTTTCCACAATCATCTTTTCTAATTTTTCCATTTTCTTCATCCACCTTTCGTCAAAACACACGGTTCATCATAGCATCCATATCATCAATAATAGCCTCTGGCTCGTCTACAACCGTTCACATACACTCTGATTCCGACATATACTGCCCGAATTAATAACAATAAAACAACAAGATTCAGTTTTACAAAACCCTTTATCCAATCCCCAAAATACACAACCAAAGCTACACTTGTTACTGCCACTCCAACGCTAATCATATCCCAGCAATTCTCCCGATAAACCTTCGTAACTTTCTTTTCTCCAATCACCATCAGTACACCTACAGCAACTGCCGCTCCAACAATTACAATAATAAACAGTAGCCAATGTGCTACAATCGCCATCATCTCATTCGTTATCCTGTCTCCCACCTGTGCCAATGCATTTCCTATATCGACAATCCATTTACCAGACTGACAAATACCATTCCATACGGTATCAACAAATACAGTAAAATCACTCAGAAAAGTTTCCGACCGAATTGCCGCAAATATTGTCGTCACGCTTGCATACCACCATAAAATTACAATCATTGCATCAAATCCAACAGCCTTTGCCCTATACTTCTTTTCCAGTCCATTCCTTTGATGCTCATACCGTTCTTTCGCCTGCTGACACGCTCTACGGTCGCAATTCCGACACCTTTCGTAGAGTACCGGCTTTTCAACCGGTATCTCCACTTTCTTCTGATGCGTGAGTACATATTCCTTTTCCAGTTCAGCCTGCCGCAGTTTATCTTGACATTCCTCTATTGTGCTGTCGGCTCTTTTCTTTTTCTCTTTCTCGTTCTGCAACAATTCTTTTGTTTGCTTCAATTCGTTCTTTAAGGCTTGTACGTTCTCGGCTTTGTTCTCGCTGTTCAGTTTCTCGCATAAGTTCAGCGATTCGTTCAGTTGCCCTTGCAGTGTTCGTATTTCGCTGTCCTTCTGCCGGATAATGGAATCTTTCTGTGTCAGTTCCTTCTCCATGCTCTCCAACACATCCAGCATTTCCTCCATCCTTCTTCTCCAATAGTTCCAACAGTTCCTCTATACTTGGCAAGATTTGAAGCTGCTCTTGCAACTCGTTGTTTAATTCCTGCAATCTTTGATTCTGCTCCTGAAACAAAATGAGTTGTCCATCCCTCTGCTCCATCTCCTGGTACATCTCTGCCATAAGTTCCTGTTGGTCCTCGATCTGGTTTATCATATTCTCCATCAGGGGAATAACTTCTCTGCTTTCTTATAATGTCATTCAATCGCTCCTTCCATTGCTTTAATAAAATTCCAACCTGTCCAAACACTTCCTGCATCTTTTTCAATATCGCATTCTGCTTCTTGATAATTCGATTTTCCTCTACTTTCCAAGAGGCGGATGCAAACTGTCCTAAATGATATTTTTCCTCAATCTTTCTTGCATCTGCTCCTTCATGAATGGTCGGTATTTCAATCTTTCCTTGCCGCTCATAAAATCGATGGTCAATCTGCTGTTCCTTCTTTAAATGCAGATTACATTCCTTCGCCCACTCACTTCGCCACAACTCACAGTTTTTCGGATTATTCCATCCTGTTGCATCGGTAACCTCACGTTTCCATTGTTTACGGTTACGAGAATCTAATTTCTGATTTCCATCTGCATCCAATACCGGAATGCGGATACCATCCTCTTATAGATGAAGGTGACTGCCCTTGAACAATCAAAAGCAATATATGCTGCTCTTGCTTAAATTCTTTCTCATAATTCATAAAACATTGATTTTACAAGGCTTTCGGCTACTATGAAATAAAAATAAAAGAGACCGTAAGATTAGGAATACTTTGACTCATCTTATGGTCTCTGATACTTTTTATTTTATTGTTGACGATATAGTTTTTTGCCCTAAAGACGATAAACCATATTGCCCTTTAACATTTACATTATTCAAACTCGCAGAGTCTGGTTTGATTTAGGTTATTTCAATATGGTTATCTATACTATTTTGTATTGTTATTCTACACCTTTTCCACACATTATTTTTCGTTTCACATATTTTTAGTACCAATCCAGTACCATTGCATTTTTCATTATTGTGTGTAGTTCCGGTGTCTTGCAGGTTCGTTTACTATTTACAGAATAAATTTGTGTTAGTTTGTTTGCTCACAATGTAATTATAAGCGAAAGCATGATGGGCAAGAAGATTTTTCACTTGCTCACACATTCTACTTTAATGGTTGGGGGCACATTTAATACAAAACGCACCCATGTCATTTTCATAATCCATCTTACAACCACAATCTGGACAGTATCTTGCATTTTCATCAAATTTCTCCTCATCATAATCATCCATCGTATTATGGATTATTTCAGACTCTATTATCTCACTCTCATGTAAATAAATATTCCTATCTGCATTAACATCATCCACTTCCACACTTACAGATAAATCTTTTTCATCTGTCTCAATTGCAATGGATACTTCTATTTCTAAATCAATACAAAATGTCGCTTTATAAGTCACAAAATTTTCCCAATAATAACGACCATCTTCTCGGTCATAATATGAGTTATCTTCATCACGAATAGTATACTCAACCTCTACATTTACGCTTGCATTTGCAACAACCACAGCACATTCCTCATCAAGTTCATGTATGTATCCAAACTCTATAGACTGTGTTTCAACACGAAGCAAATCAATATCATCATAAACATCTTCTACATCAACAGATCCCATACAAAGCTCGTTATCCAACAATTTTGATATACAACTATCTAATACTCCGCTCTCAAATGCTTTTTCTATTTCTACTGACAAATGCTCTGTCTGTGCAATAGCAAAATTTAAAAACTTATTCAAATCATAATAAGTAATAACTTCATCTCTTTCTCTAAATGATTTTCTAAATCCTTTATCAGCAGTCACTACATATATTGTATCATCTGTAATTGTGTCATAATATTGCATAATAGAGTCAACACAGATTGCATCTTTAAATTCTGTCGGCTTTTTGTTTTCAAATGGAAATTTTTTCTTGAAATATTTATCTATAATTTCGTCGATATCCACTCCACTGATAGGAATTTTTGTTGCATGTGTATCTTCAATATAATCATCCCAAACTTTACGTAGTTCAGCAACCATATCATCCGACTCTATTTGAGAAATTTTATTCTCCCATTTATCATCAATTCTAAAAGGTGCAAAAGCTCTATTGTCTATAGCCTTATTGTACTCTGAAACAGCTTTTGCCAAATTCTCTCCAATATGTTGATATACTTCTTGATATACAATCTCGTTATAAAGCAATTCTACATTTTCTTCCTCTATAAGTTCTTTTAACTTTGAAAACTGCTTATTACAAAACGAAAAATTAGCACCTTCATATATATTTGTATCAACAAAAACTTTTATTGCCATATTACCCACCTCTTCCGTTTTTTGCTAAATATTTGATGATTCTTACTCTTTCATTAACCATTGTGATTCAAATCTCATATAACTTTGTTGAAATCTTCTTCCAACTTTTAGAATATCGTAAACATTGAATCATCTGAATTTATAAATAATTTCTTTTATTTTTCGATTATCAATTACTCACAATTCTCGCATTCACTTTAGACCTAAATTATCAGCTATTTCCGCTGTCCTATGCCAGTTGCCATCATGCCGTTCTATTTCTAATACATCCTCTAATAAAACTTTGGAGAAAATATTCATATCATTTATTTTTCCATCTTTCAAATAAATCTCTTTATCACATTCATTTTTTCAATCGGGAGTTTTTCGATTTTTCTACTAAATATGATTTCTTCTTGGTTAATTGTTTTAATATAGGGTTCCAGCCATTCAATATCTTCAAAAGAAAAACCATATCTGAGCATCATTATTTCCTTTTCGTCTTCTGTCCCATATTTAACTAATTGAGCCATTCTCTTTGCTCTTAAATCATCTGTTTTTTCAAAATATTCATTGAATGCCGCATAAAATATATCACTTAATTTAAAGCCTATTATTTTATCCAAATAGTCATATGTATCAAATACTATTCTGTCATAATCAACATCTATAGCTTTTGTTTCATTCTTTCCAAACATACTAAATACTTGAAGATTTTTATTTGGAATCTCTGCATAACCAGCCACAAACTGTGCCTGTAAATGTTGTAACTTTAAATTTGCTATATAACTTTCAAATTCATTTCCACATTTTATTTCTTTTTGCAATTGTTCCCTCTCTTGCTTTTTACTTGCATATGAATACCTATAAAAGCATATATCCTTAAATGACTTACAATGGATTTGCCAAAGTAAAATTTTGATTGCTGTATTAAAAACATTCTTTTCGCCTTTATTCAATATCCTGCCAAGATAATATTCATACAACTGTTCAAAATACTCATATAATGATAATTTACATTCCTGATCCTCATTAATGGAACTAAGACTTACAAAATCATCATGTTGAAACATTGTATCCAATATATTTTTAATAATATTCTCTGAATTTTCATCACGTAGTTTATTTAACTGTTTCTCTGAAATATTATACTCATCTGAAATAGTACCATTTATAATAGCATCTTTAAATTCCTTTAAATCATCTTCCACCTCTGAATCAAGCATCGAAACATTTTCTAGCATATCTGATGAATTAATAATTTCTCTCAATTGTGTCATGTTGCTTTTTTTTACAACAATACTGCCAAAATCAAATTTTTGTTTCAATGTTGAACGTCCTGCTCTACCTATCAAATTTTTTAATGATAATGGTTTACTAGCTTCAAATGTGTTAAGATAAACAACATCAAACGGCATATTAATCCCTTGTTCCAAAGTTGATGTTGCAAAACAGATTTTACAATATCCAGCATTAGTGAATTTTTCTAATATTAATCTAGCTTGTAAAGGTAATGATCCATGATGGATTACAATTCCATGTTTCATCAAATCAACCATCTGAGAATATCTCTCTCCACCAGCTTTATCATTTGCTCCAATATATTTTTTTATTTGCTTTATATATTTTTTTGCTTCTTCATCATCTATTTCCGGGCACAAGTTAATGTATTTTTCAAACTTAGAGAACACTTTCTTATTGTATATACTTGTTTTGGTGGTATATACCAAAACACTTCCCCCATCGTTTATTGCTGTTTCTACTGGATCATATTCGCATATCAACTTATGCTTTCCCATAATTTCTTTATCAATTCCAAAGTGTGTTGTGCTAAACTATAGTTGTAACACCCGACCTAATAAGATGTAATATTAGGAAGAAACGAGGTATGTTACACATGAACAAAAATTATGAATCAGAATTCAAGAAGAAAATTGTCCGCTTTCATCTTGAAGAGGGACGTTCCCTCAAGGGTCTTGCAACTGAGTATGGAGTATCAAAAGCAAGCATACCCAATTGGACAAAACAATTCCATGAAGAGTGCCAGACAAATGAAGAAGCCAAAGCCGATTATGATTTCATGCAGGAGAATCTTAAACTTAAAAGACAACTTGCAGAGCTTCAAAAGGAAAATGACTTCCTAAAATAAAGCCATAGCCACCAAAGGTGGCATTGCATTCTTTGCGAAGGAAATCGATTAGAGGCTTATCGATTCATTCAGAAATACAACAAGAAATTTGGGCTTAGATGGCTTCTCAGAAAGTTTAATATATGCCCAAATGCTTATTACAATTATCTTAAAAACCGAAAAGCTGATTATCATCGTCAGAAAGATGAAATCAAAGACTCTATCCGAAAAATCTATCACTCTCATGGTGGAGTTGATGGTTACAGAACTGTGCATGCATATCTTATTCGTAAAGGGTACGATATTAGCTGTTTAACAGTTCACAAATATATGAATACTGAAATGTAGCTGTTCTCAATATCCAGAAAAAAGAAACCGATATATGAACATGGTATTGCTCACAAAGTTTATGAAAACAAGCTGAATCAGGATTTTCATGCAAATGCAATAAATCAAAAATGGTGTACGGATTTTACTTATTTATTTTTGACAAATGGCAGTAAGCGTTATAATTGCACTATTATTGATCTTCATGATCGAAGTGTTATCGCAAGTATAACGGATAAAAACATAACCGCTGATTTAACGAAAAGAACGCTTGAAAAAGCGATTCATTCACAGTCGGGAATAGACTTAAGTAAGCTCCTGTTACATTCAGACCAGGGAAGTCAGTACACATCCAAAGAGTTTACAGAATTCTGTGAGAAACTCGGTATCACTCAAAGTATGAGTAAAGCCGGATATCCATATGATAATGCTCCTATGGAAAGATATTTTAATACATTGAAAAATGATCTTATATACCAGCATTATTATCGCACAGAAGATGAACTCTACACAGCAGTTGAAGAATTTGCGTATGTGCAATATAACCATGTACATCCGCATTCTTATAATAATTATAAAACGCCTTACGAGGCTCGCTATGGGGTTGTATAACCCCTATGGCAAAATATTTAGGTCATAGTGTTACGAAAAAGCTTGACCACAACAAATAGTGCCAGTAAATTACTTATAGTACACATTTTCTTTGGACTTACTAATTAACTATTGCCAATTGGTTTCCAGTTTATTATAGTTAATTCAATCATAACATGCAACCACTATTTTGACCCCACCTACCGTTTTGCCCTTACTCTCGCTAAAAGCTTGTCTTTATGACTTGTGGAAATAGCATTTTTTTCTATCTTCGGGCCATAAGAAGAAATATAATTAGCGTCTTTCAACTTTTGACATAAGGTCTCATTTATTGCATTTTTCTCAAGCAACACTTCATGTCTTTTATCCATTTGTTTCAAAGTTTGATATTCCTTCGGCATTTTGGCAAACATATTTTCAATCTCGCTAATGCTGAATACTGAAAAATATTTTATCATAAATGCTGGTCTATCCTTAACCTCCAACTTATCCCATGTTTCCTGCACATACTTCTTCAATATAGAAACATGCGTATCTCTAACGAAATCAAACACTTCTCTTGTCATTTGTGATACATTTACTCCATTAAGAATTACGGCTTTCTTCTCATCATCAAGATTTGATTTAAATAAAACATTTATTGTAGTCAGTTCAAAGTTTATGTTGGATATATCCTGTTCAAATTCCTTCCAGTAACGTTTAATAAATAAGGGTAATAATCTGTCAAATGAAGATTGTATTTCATTATACCTACTTCTTGTATATTTAAAATACCTTTGATCAATCATTTTCTGTACTACATTTTGATTATAATTATTCAAATTATCCCCCAATGATTCCATCTCGTAATTCTGCAAGATTTTCTCAATAGTTTCATTTTGAATATCTTTCTTTAGAATTTCTTTTACATGTACATCATCAAGATTCTCATCTGAAATCAATTCATCTATGTTTGCATCTACAAAATCGCACAATTCATCGGTAAACTTGTATTTTTCTTTGTACGTATCCAAATTTTCAATGGTTGCCAACATCTTATTTTCAGCTAAAAAAGTATCAACAAGCGGTTTTACCTCTTCATTCCTTGCATCTAAAGTTCTATACCATTCTTTCAAATCTTCCATTACAATATCCATTTTCTGAATAAGCTGAATTGATAAGTTTTGATCATACTCAAGAAGCTTAATACATCTAAATACCGTATCTATATCTTCCTTTGTATTGGCTTCCGTAGGCAAAATCACCTCTGTAACAAAATCATATATATTACGCTCCAAATAGTCAGTAACCAAACAATCCTTTTGCTTTAATATATATGTATAAATGTTTGTCTGAAAATCAGCAATTGATTCCCCAAACTTAAAATTAATATAATTTTGAAGCATAACTAATGATATTTCAAAAAGTTCATTATTAAAAATTCCTTTTATGATAATATCATTCACGGTTTCTAAATCAACATTTCTCAACTTAACCTTAATCTGAGTCAATACCGCCACTACCTTTTCCGCACCCGAATCCTGTAATTGTTCAATTATTTTGTCCGATTCAGCAATAAATGTACAAATTGAATATTGGGGATTCTCGTCATTTGCTGCAGTATCTTGCAGAACAATATCTTCTACTGTAAGATACATAAAAATATCTTTTAAGTATGATACCTTATCCTGATATCCAAGACTATCATCAGAGCATATATCATACCAAAACAACATTTTCTGCTGTGCAATATTTCTTATATATTCTGCTTTATTCTTGACTCGCACATAATATTCTTTAATAAATCTTCTACTATCTGCATCATTTTTTGCCAGTTGCTTTGTAAATGCAGATTTCTTATTCGATTCCGAATTGTCATTATAAAAAAAGTCAGCCAAATCAAAATTCAAGCAATCCTTTTGCTGTTCAAGTTCATAATCAAACAAACGATCAATAACATTACGTGGATGTATAATTCTATAATTCCAATCAGAATTTCCAGCATAGTTACGCACATTGATAATGAAGTTTAACTCATCAGCAGTAACACTTCCAGACAAGAAATAATTAATATACATTTGATAGGTATCGTCAATATACCCATGTCTGAGCATAAATACGAGTAGACTATTTTTTCTCACGTTCTCGCCTAATACTTTATCTGCGCCATACTCCTTTATCAGTGTCTTCATCGTCTTTGAGCGTAACATGTACAGATCCTTCTGTTTATCGAGTAGATTTTGAACAATCTGCTTACGATGTTTCTTGTCTCTTGCGATTGCTCTATCACATTTTTCAAAATAAGTTATTCCGTCTGAGCACATCGTCTTTTCTATATCCCTTTTAGTTTCATATTGTTCTCTACCATAGTAATAGTTAGCTGATATATAAAAAACATTTGCTGATCCGGTTCCCATTTGTGACAAAGAAAAATCATCTTGTAAAATTTCGTTCTTTGTATAGGTTGTATTGCTCACACGAATTTCCGTTAACACACCTCTATCTCCAACCAGTTTCTGAATAAAAGCCAACTTAATATCCTCAACATCAAGCAACCCCAAACTATCAGATTTTTCTTTTTCTTCTCTTGCAATTTCTATTTGTTTTTCTAGCTCACCCGACATTTCCTTTACGAAACTACTTTTGTCATGATAAGCTTCCTTTATTATCCCCTCCGACTCTTGTAATTTTGCAAATTCTCGAGGATACATATTCTTAAAGATTATAAGTGAAAGCATCTGTACATCTTGAAGTTTATCAAGATCCTGACTATCTTTTATATTCTTTTTGAAAACAATAAATTCATTACAAATATTGTTAAGTACTCTCATATCAGAAATAAAAGGTGCCACATTCGTAATATAGTCATTAGGGATATCAAACTCCAAGCCATTGGAGTTTAATATCTTTAAATTTCGTTTTAAATACTCCCCTGAGTTTGTCACATCAATATAAGGTACAACTGGTATAATAAAATCAAATAATTTTGTCCTATCTTCACTATGAAATATGTCATCTTTTAAGGCATAAATAAATACAATTTTTCTTTGAATAGCATCATAACTATTAATTATCTTATTTATCTCTCTAAGCTTTGTATAAACTTCCGGAGTGTCAAATCTATCAAGATCTTCTATGACAATAAGTGTATAATTAGTTTCCTCAAAAAAATACAAAATTTCATCCATATTTTTATTTAAAGATAATGCCTCATCTTTTTCATCTGCCTTTATCACGGCTTTGTCTGCAATATTAATCTCAATAGATCTCCACTTTGTATTTATCCATCTAAACAGAACAGTCATAATTGCTATTATAACCATTCCCATTACACCAGTACATAACACATAATAGAGTACTCTCTCTCCAAACAATATGGACATCATATTGAAATACGCATTTTTTAACTCTTCTAGTTTTCCTGGTGCAAGAAAAAACATCAGTCCTATTATTAATACTAAGGTGAGCATCACATGCATAAGGCTTATGCCTAATGAAACTTTATGAAGTTTTCGATATCTACTCTGGGGAATTCTTGAATAATGAACTTTATAAAAAAGTTGCTTAAGGATCCCCTCCTCTAATTGTTTTTCAAAATTGTCCTCATCCCCTTGCTGTATCGCATCTTGATCATTCTTTCTGAACATAGCCAGAGAAATATTAATATACTTGATACTCGGATGAATCCTAAGAAAGGTCTCTATAATACTACTTTTTCCTGCTCCATAAGGGCCTGCAAGCGCTATATTGGTAATATTTTTATCGTTTAATGCCCACTCCAATGCCCTCAAGTATTCTGATACATTCTCAGCATTATCTGTTGGGGCCAGATCAACATAACCATAATCTTTTGTATTATTGACATTAAGTTGCAATTTATCTGCACATCGTACAATAGCGTTCTTTACCTCATAAACAAAAACTCGAAAGGCCTTTATAAAATTGGCAACTATTACATGTCTTCTTTTCGTTTTCTTCATTGACTTCCCCTTCATTTCTTATTTTTCTAGTGTTAATATCTAAATAGCGCAAGGTTAAAATTCACAGTCACTGTGACTATAATTCGTCGCTTTTTTCGTCGCTTTTCAGCGACGAATTATTTTAATCTATACTGCTTACCTTTTGTTTTTCCATCGTCAACAAGTTTGTCCAATGAAACCAATTCTTTTAACAATTCCTTTGTTCTTGTATCTTTAAGACCAAGAACCACCGTGATTTCCGATGTTTTGTGCCATTCCCCATCTGCCATAAAAGTTAAAATCAAAGAATATTGTTTCATCTTTTTAGTCATTTTTTTCGCCGCTTTTTCTTCAGTTTCTGTTATGTCAGTACCTTCCTCCAAAAACGCCGGATGAATTGGTATCCTAATCCTCATAGCTCGTCTATCTTCATCCGTAAAGAATTCTGCGCGTGGAGAACCGTTCTTTTCCAGTTCTTCTTGTATTGTCGGAATCCCAGAAGAATGACCTTCTGACAAATCCAATTCTTTCAAAAATTCTCCCAATCTTCTGTTACGATAGTATCTTGAAACAAATCGCTTACCTTCTGCTATCGTCGTTTCAGATATAGACCGATCAATTCCCGGAAAATTCATAATATTAATGCAATCCGGCTCTATCTCTATTGTCACCGGCTCACAAGACATATAGTCTCTGTGATAAAAAGCATTAACAACAGCCTCCTCAATTGCTTGATACGGATAATTCATAATCCGCAAAGCCTCCATCTGATTAGGAACCTTGATTACTTTTTCCCATATAAAAAGATTTCTAAATCGTTCCATTGTTGCTTGAATCATCTGTGGTACAGATCCTGTAATATTAGGAAAATCCTCGCTTACACTTGGATTTTCTACACTCCCCTGCGGAAATGACGTCATCTGAACATAGGTGTATGGGAAAAATCGGTCCGGATGCTCACAAAACATCATGATTGCCACATTTTGAATATAACGGAGTTCCGGTGGTCCCACCAGTAATTGCATATCTTCTAATATCTCCTCTACGCCTCGTTCTTTAACCTGCTTTGCTAATTTACTACCTGTTTTTCTCAAATGATTTTCCAAAAGAACAGGTGAAATGTCATCAAAAACAGCCTTATGATTCGCTCTTCAATCATAAGGAGTCTGACCTGACATATTAATCAATTCCCTTTCCTGTTCAGGATTTGCCTTAACAGAACTGGTTAGATAACGAATATAATAATTATACTTCTTGTCCTTTTTGCTGGTAACATGTTCTGGTGATTTGTAAGGACGCTGCTGCCCCGTTCTCGCCACAATAACAAGAATCCATTTCCCGTCAACTTCCAACGGAATTGCCTTCGGAAAATATGGTGGAGAAATCATGTTGTTGTAGCTGAGCATTTCTTTTTGAATTTCATCCAACATGTACTCCGGAATTCCTTTTACCGGACGGACTGCCACTCCATTTTTTTCTTCAACACCGACAGCAATATATCCACCACCATCATTGTTGTAATCATTTGCAAATGCACAGACACTATGATAGATGTCATCTGGGTTCCATCCTGCTTTAAACTCTATGCGATCTGATTCAATTTTTCTTTTGTTTAACAAATCTTCTACGCTTATTTCAAGTTCCATAGTGCCCTCGCTTTCCAATATGTATTATATACTAATTTGCAACTTGCATTCAAACACATTTTTGGTTAAGTGCTGCTCCTACAGCTCCTCTTCTAATGGTTTCCAGCTATCATCAGACATATCTTCCACATACTCTGTGTTATTGATGAATAATTCTTCATCTATATCTCTTACAAAGCCCCAATGCAATTTATATTTCTTAGCATACTGCTTAAACGCAATAAACTTATTCTCTATCTGCATATCGATGTTTTTACTATGTCCTGAACTTTCGCCACCTTTTGTTTCTATAATCCAATCCGTTCCATCTTTTAAGTGAACGATATAATCCGGATAAAACAACCACTGTTTCGATATCCCATCCATATACACAATAGACAAATACTGCTGTCCTGTATCCCCATTTTTATATACCCACACAACTTTATCATTGTTTTCACAATATCTCTCGAATAATCTCTCCGGTAAACTTCTTGTTTTGTCAGTAACAAACTCATTCGTATATTCTCGATATGCATTCATTCGCATTAATGTACGATGTTTTACTTCACTGAACTTATATACCTCCATTTCCGGAATACAAAATTGAGTTACCTTCGGTTCTAATTTTAAGGATAACTGAGTACCACCCATCTGAGAAGTTACCTTCTTAAAATCTATCTGGAATATTATATACATTATTTTTCTTTATAATAGCCTTATAATTGGTATTATTCTTTATACTTTTTCCAGCTGCATTAAGTTCTAATTTCCCAGAAAAAGCCACAATATCATTTTTCAACTGAATGATTGAAGGTTTCTCATCTATGTCTACTTTTAATCTGAGAAGTCTGTTATCGAGGTTTTGCCTTTTTTGTTCATAATCCGAAGTTCTGATAAATACATCAAAAGCATTATCAATTACTGTACTTTCTTTGAAAACCATATTATTAACAAATTCCTCATTAAATACTCTAACCCCTTGAACATTCCCATCAATACTAATAGTAGGTATAACATCTTCATCACTTCCAAATGGCTTTAAATCATCCAACCCTTCATCTTGACTGAATAATGAAATTGCTGTTGATAACGTTGATTTACCCGTTCCATTCATTCCATATCTTATATTAAGTTTTTCTTCTGCTAAAGAAATTACTCCTTTAGAAATGTTATTACAATTTTCTACTGTTATTTTTATTTCTGACATCTTCCACCAACTCCTTTTGTAACTCTTTTGGGGCACAACTTTTTATTCTCCCCTTTAACATGTATATTTTTGCTTACATTCTGCTTACATCAAAATCAGGAAGCCCCTATTTATAAGGCTTCCCGCTATTTTTACATTATTCAAACTCTTGGGCGGAGAGATTTATCTGGCTGTTTCTTGGTACACATTTGTGCGTTTTATTCTTCATATTCATCTTATTTCGCATTTTTATGTACCGCGTCCAAAATTTTTAGAGCCAAATTGGAGCCACTTCTTACACTTCTCCTCGTATTGCATATCTCAGTATTTAATAGTTATTCAAATTCTCGAATTAACATTTCTATTATCTGAGATCCCTTTGCTATTTTTCCTGTTCCTCCTAAAGAATGGTAAATTTCATAAATATGGTTACAATATTCGGCAATATCTCCATCTGACAAAGCCTCTGCATCAATAGATTGAACATCATTCGGAGATATTTTGTGCGAATTGTTTTTTCTTGCAAAACTATAATACAAAACATAAAAAAGCAAGTCACCTTGTTGGCTTGTATTATATAATCCACATTGTTGTAAATAATTTTTTATGCGATTGGCCCAAATAATTATTTTATAATAAACAATTAAATCAATTTCACCTTTATACAAAAAATTATAGTAGTCGTTATTTGTCAATAGAGTAGACGGACGAGCACGTGAGTAATTCGGTTTTTGTAAAAGTACCGCAATTAAAGATTGTGCCAAATACGACACACTTATAATTTCAGATCTTTTCTTGCCAAGATTTTTATAATGATTCTTTCTTCTATCATAAAAAAGTCCCCTTTGCTTAAAAAACATTTCAATTTGCCAATGTATAGAATCAGAAACTCGCAAAGATGATTTTGGTATAGACGTCTGATTGTTCGTAGCTAAAATAATATCATCACGAACAGTTTCCGTGGATGGTACAATTATTCTCACAAGAACATGGCGAGAATCAGAATCTAATTTCTCAGGATACTCTGAGAAAAAGTTGTATATTTCATTTGATGTTTGTAATCCATTAACTATTTCAGGTTCTGTGATTATTAAAGATCTGCTTGTTACTGGCGAGATATTACTTGCCAAAATAGTTATTCCATTATTAAGCCACCAAAAATCTATACTATCATTTTGATCTAAGGTGTTATGTATCTCTTTATTCACAACAACGCTACCTTGATAGTCTCGAATGTTTGATTCAAAAATAGACTGCTCCAGTGTATCACTTCCATTAGTTATAAAATTATAATATTTCCCCAGGGAAACCAAAGCAATATAATCTTTGTTGACACCTAACGAAATTGGATTATCAGCAAGTATAAGCTCATAATCTCGTACATCTGGAGTATTAAGAATTTCCATTATTTTTTCTGCGCCAAAATATTCTACTGACACTTTAGCAGATGGAAATAAACCTTTAACATTTTCTTTTAACTCCTCCCCTTGTTGTTTTACATTAGGATGAATCTGTTCACCTTCGGAAATATACCAATACTTGAGAGTAAGTTTAATCCTTTTTCTAATAAGTGCTGTATAAACATCGCGAAACAACTGAAAAGAATCTCGCACATCTTCGTTGTAACGCTTAGAATAATCGGCTACATCCTTATTCAAGTCGAAAAGATTAATTGATACGGTTTTCCATTTCATTATGACATCTTCGTTAAAAGATGTACTAGTTTTTGATTGAATAATTATCATTTCAAGCAAACTGTCAGAGGGAATTTCTCTATTTTCCAAAAAATCCTCTTTAACAAGTAAACCATTACAAAATATATATATAGCATCACAGCCACCATCATTGCCAGCTCCCTTTATTCCTTGCATAATTTCTTCATCACTTAAGGTATATGATTTCAAAACAATCTTTGCAGAAAAAAATTCAAAAAAGTCTTCAATCGTAGTAAACTCATTGCAATCTTCTTCGTATTCTTTTTCAATTAAGCTTTTTAACAAAACCTGCATATTGGTCATATTGTGTTCTCCCTTGTATTTAATCCTCTCGGTTCCATATGTCATAGCAAAAGTTCAGAAGCATATCTCTTTAAGTCGTTCACAAGAACAACTCAGATCAATACACCTCTGATATAAACATTATACTCCAGTTATAAGTAGTTACGCAATGAATATTTCAGCTATAAACAGAATCTATACGCATAGCCTCCTCTCCACCTCCGCTTCTACACATACCTTAATCCCGTTCACTCCCCTCACCCATTCCAGCGGATTTTCCGCTTTCAGTCGTTCATCCACGCTTTCCTTTTCCATAAGCCTTCTCACCGCCTGCTCCACCTCCCGATGGCATTCTTCGTCCACTTTATGGAGGTACCTGTTCCAGGTTCCATCCTGCAGCATCATCCGATATTCATGTGCCCGGTGCTCCCACATATACTCTGCCCGGATCAGTCCATACTTCCCGATTGGATAATCCGTTTCCTGCTCAAATGTCAGATCAGGATAGTAGCAGCCTTCCTCTGCCAAATGATAGACCAATCCGTTTTCTTCAATAACCTCCGGCAGCTCCTGCTTCTCCACCTCTCCGGCAAATACATCCTCATCTTCCATCTTCTCCATATCTTTTAATTCTTCTCTCATTGTCTCTTCCTCCATTCCATCTGACGGATAAGAGAAAGTTTCCGTACCTTTTTCCTCCCTTATCCAAATCCTTAAATTCTGTTTTCATCTGCCTCCAGCCAGCTTATCGCCAGTATTCATTCTCTTCCGTTCTCTGCTTCCCCGGCAGGATCAGAGCCAGTTTTTCCGTAAAGGTCTCCCACATGTTTTGTCCGTTTACCACCAGCTTGCGCATAAATTCTTCTGCCCTGTCTAGGAGCAGGCGGAGTGTACGGTTTTCTTCCCGCAGTTTTTCATTCTCATACCGCAGCTCTTCTTTTTCATTTCGAGCCTTTAATACCTCTTCAAACAGTTCTGCCTGCCGGGATGTCACTGCCACACTGCTGTACTTTTGGTATAATTCTTCTGCATGTGCCACATACCGCTCGAGCCGCAGTCTTGTTTCCTTGGTGTCTGCCACCACCCGGTCACGCTGCGCTATGACGATCTCTGTCTCAATCTGCGCCTTTCCCAGTTCCTCCTTCGCACCCGCTAACGCCTGCCCTACACCTTCTTTATCTGTCTGCAAGCCGGATAGCACTTTTTGCAAATTTTCTTTCTGAAACTCCAGCTTTTTATGATTCTGTTCTAATGCCTTGCAGTCCCGCTCCAAAGAATCCCGTTCATCGCAAAGTGTTTCACATTCACTGCGGAGAATTTTGTGATTTCCCTTCAATTCTTCACAATCCCGCCGGAGTGATTCCCTGCTTTCCCGCAATTCTTCGTGTTCTTTCCTTGCATCATAAAGTTCTCTGTGCAGACCGTCGTATTCCTCTTTCAGATCATCATACTCCTGCTGCAGGTTTTCATATTCCTTTTTCACTCCGACATGTGCCTGCTCCATCCGGTCATAAAAGGATAAATAATGAAAATACCGTTCTTTCACTTCTTGCTTTTTTGCTTTCCATTCTTCACAGGACTGCATCAACTCGTCCGTCTGTTCCTGCTGCACCTGCAGAGTTTTCCGGTTTGACACCAGCAGTTCTTCCTGCTGTGCCAACGTGTCAGCTTTAGTTTGAATCTGCTGCTCCAGTTCCTCCACTTCCTGCTTCCGCATCTTTTTCTCGTAGTTATAAACCGACAAATGTTTTTCATGGGTTCCAAGCTGTTTCCAATCCAACCCACGGCTCCTCATAAGTTCTGCGAGATATTCCTTTTCTGCCTGCACCCAGTGCATGCTTTCGGTGTCGTTTCGTCCTGTACCGGTAAATCCCAATGCTTTCATCGCCCCCTTGAGAGATACCCTCGTTGACATTCCACGTTTATTCCCTTCGGAAAATGGAATAAAGTCAATATGAAGGTGTGGTGTCTGCTCGTCCATGTGAAGGACCGCATTGAACACCTTTAAACTGGGATTTCGTTCTTCAAAGTCCTGCATATACTCTGTAAGGATCCCCTTCACCAGATCTGCCTCCTCCATTGCGCAATTAGAATCTTTCATATTTCCGATCTGCACGATCGCTTCCGTAAATAAACGCTCCTGCCTGCCGGACTTGATCTTTTCATAGTAGTTCTGGATCTTCCGGTCTTTCCTCTTCTGCCTGGCGTTGTATTCCTCTACGGCATCGTCAAACAGTTCGTGATAGACCGCCCGGATGTCTCTTTCTAAAAATATGACATTCCGATCAAGCCGGGCTACGTCCACATTCTCTGCGATAAACACCCTGTTATTATGTTTTAAACATCCTTGTCCGATCGTTACCGATATTGTTCGTTCCATACATGATCCATCCTTTCCTTTTATCCGTTGACCGCTCCTGCAAAAATCTCCTGCTCATCGTTTTCTTCCTCCAATCTGCTTTCTGTAAGATTACACTGCTCATCGTTAATCTCTCCGATCTGATCTGCGCAAACAACAGTTCCGAAATATATTCCAGCCAAAGCCAAGCCGCCAGGCGATAGCTGAGGCGGAATATGCTTTGTTACTTTCGTCGAAAGTAACGCAAAAGCACTTTTGACAGCTACGCCATCAAAAATGCAACCTGACAAGTCAGGTTTTGCGCCCTGCCGGGAGCTTTTCTGCCTGCGGCAGTCAGTGTACACAAGCCTCCACTGTGTCAAGCACACCACATTTTCCTTATCGATTCTAACGGAAGCGTGACACGCAGCCGTTATATATGTTTAAGAAAAACTACCACCGAAAACTCTCCGGCACACCTCGTCTATCCAAATATTCCTTTCGAGCCTTTTCCTTTTCTTCTTCTGTTGGCGCAGTCTTATATTTTGTATACAATTCTCTCATTACCATTGCATCCAGTTTCTTCTCCAGCCCCTGTTTTATCTGAGGCAACAGTTCCACCTGTTCCAACATAAAATATCTCATTATCGCAATGAAAAGTTCTTCTGAAATCTGTACATTTTTCATACCAATCCACTATTCCTTTCCTAATTCATTCAAGACCGCAACACTGCAAAGTCTATATAATTTGCAACCTTGCAAAGTTTATCTCCGCAATTTCTATATAGCCTGCAATGTTGCGTTCTTGCCCTATCTCTGCTTTACTGCATCCAGTTCCCAATACCACGAGTTATTGATTTTCTTTGCCCGGATGCCCAATTCTTTCTTTGCATTTTCCAGTGTTCTCTTTGAAATGCCCTGTTCATCAGCCATTTCAAAAACTTCATTACTCTGCACCATATTAGTTGTTTCTGCCAATTCACGAAGCATTTGCTTTGCCTGTTCCAGCTTATTTGCCTTTGGTGCAATACCGCCAAGTACTTCATCTGCTGTAATCTCATAATCTCCCAACCAATGAAAGCCTGTTTCTGATAACATAAATGCCTTTGGATGTCCAAATGCCGCAAGATTATTCTTTATCTGAACAACTGCTCTTGTATTAGGTTCTCCCTCTATTCTGCCGACCAGAAGCACACTCCTCGCCACAGCAAAGAAGTCAATGGAACCCATGCCCCTGTATGCTGCTTTATTCCCCGATGCCTTATTCATATGACCAATAAGAAGAATTGCACACTGGTATTTTTCTGCTAATGCTCCCAGCTTCTTCGTCATATCTCTTGCCTCATTTGCCCGGTTCATATCCATGCCACAACCGAGATACGCCTGTATCGGGTCTAATATCAATACTTTTGCCCCAGTCTTAGCAAGCGCTTCTTCCAGCCTTTCATCTGCCATAGACAAGGATTTATCACTTTCATCAATAACCAGTATCTTCTTACAGTCCGCCCCGGCAAGTTCAAGCCTCGGCTTTACTGTATCTGCCAGTCCATCCTCTGCTGTCTGATAAATGACATTTACCGGATCCTGCACATCCATATCACTGTCAAGACTTTCTCCCTTTGACAGCTTTGCTGCTATATTTAACACCAATGTGGTCTTTCCATCACCCGGATCTCCCTGAATAATTGTCAGCTTCCCATATGGTATAAACGGATACCACAGCCATTTCACTTCCTGTGACTCAACCTCCGACATCCGTATCATCTTTAATTCTGTCTTCTGTCCTTCCATAAACGTCCTCCATTTTCCAATCTTTTATTTGCTCCTAAGAAGAACCTCTGCTATACTCTAGTTGTATTTACAGGTGTAACAGAGGTTTTCTTTTGTTACCGCAAGTCCTAACAGTTGCCGCTGTCAGGACTTTTTTCTTTATCAGTCTGTGTTCCCTGCTAGAGATACTTTGCACCATCCAGCATTGCAATAATCGCCTGTAACATATCCATACAGTCATTTCGCATATCTTCCAATCCAGCAGGAGTAAGTGTTACCTCCTGCTGTTCCAGTTGTTTTACCAGTTCGGAAAGATTTGTCTGCATATTCTGCAATTCCTCTACAAGTTGATAGATGACCTCTTTCTTGCCTACAACACATATTCTGTTATAAATGCAGGAACGGACAAAATAATCTTTCTTCTGCATACCGCTTGCAAGTATCTTGGCTTCAATCATTTCCCGCTCTCTGTCCGATACACGAAAGCTGATTGTTGGATGTTTGTGTACTCCGCTCATAGATTGTCCTCCTCATTCTCCAGTTCTAGCCTATCTGCCAGTTCTGCCTGCTTATTCGGGTATAAATGTGAATAAGTATTTAATGTTGTTTCTATCTTTTCATGTCCCAACCGCTCCGCTATCGCCAAGGGCTGAAATCCAAGTTCCACCAGAAGTGATGCATGGCTGTGACGCAGATCATGAATACGGATTCTTTTAACTCCTGTTTCCTTTATGCCTCGTACTATCTCATGCTCCATATAAGATTTTGTAAATCGGAACATTCTTTCATTTGGCATAATTCCATATAAATGACTGCAATATTCTTTTAGCTCCTCTGCCAGAAATGGTGGAATAGTAATCTTACGATTGCTCTTTGGTGTCTTAGGCGGTGTAATTACATCTTTTCCATCCAATCTCTGATATGATTTAGAAATGCTTATAATTCGTTTTTCCAAATCAATATCTTCATAGGTAAGTGCCAGCAATTCTCCTATACGCATCCCTGTCCAATACAGAAGCATAAATGCCATTCTTGCCTCCGGTTTCTTGTCCATAGACGGAAGAAACTGCTTAAACTCCTGTTTTGTCCAGAACTCCATATCATCAGCCTTGCTTTTCCCGATACTTCCTGCTTTCCTGCAGGGATTATCTCTCAGGTCATAATATCTGACCGCATAATTGAAAAGTGCTGCTAACTGGTTATTAATACTTTTAAGATAAGTCGGTGCGTACCCCTGCTTAATCAATTCATTCTGCCAAGCCCGGATATCTGAAGTCTTAATCTCACACATCTTTTTCTTTTTGAAATAAGGTGTAACCTTTAAATCAAACACATATCTTTTATTCTTGATTGTGCTTTCTCTAAGCCGGTTCTCCACATCAGCGAAATAGATTTCAACAAAATTCTCAAAGTTAATATCCAAATCTTTTCTCTGCTGTTGCCGGAAGTTACGCTCCCACTCCTCGGCTTCTGCTTTTGTCTTAAAGCCTCTTTTGTTCTTTTTATGGCGTACACCCTGCCAGTCCTCATAATAGAACTGGCTGCGCCATGTTTTGCCATCTCGTGTAGCTGGCATATCATCATCTCCTCTCCATTAACCAACTGCCATACCATAAAACTTTTCTTCGAAATACTTTGTAGGTACCTTGCCTGAAATCACTCGATAACCTTTTTCTTTCAATTCATTATTAAGACCACGAATGATTTTGTAAGCATATCCCCTTGATACTCCAAGAATCTGTGCAGCTTCATCTGCTGTCACATACATCTTCATCGTATTCTCCATATTGTGTTCTCCTTCCTGTTTTTATTTTGGTACACTTTTGTGACCTTGTTCATCCGTATTGTATAGTACACATTTGTGTCTGTCAAGCAATTTAATCAATTTTTTATACACAAATGTGTCCCATTGTGATAGAATAGGGGTAACAAATCATAAAGGAGCATTTTTATGACTACTGGAGAAAAGATTAAATACTTTCGCAATATGCGTGGAATATCACAGGAAACGCTTGGTCAGTTGTCCGGCATAAACTCCGCAACAATAAAGAAATATGAATATGGAATCCGCAATCCAAAGCCTGACCAGCTTTTAAAGATTGCCAATGCACTAGGCATCAGCATCAATATTTTCATGGATTTTGACATAGAAACAGTTTCTGATGTATTATCATTACTGTTTAAACTGGATGACCAGATCGATATGAAATTTGAGGCAGATAAGGACGATGAGGGCAATTTCAAACCTGCTACTGTTAAGCTGTCCTTTAAGAACAACCTCATCAATAAAAAACTCTGTACCTATATGAAAGCTCTGGAAATTCGTGAAAATATGCTAAAAACTAAAGATGATTATTCAGAAGAAGAGTATTCTGACAGTTTGCAGCATATCAATGAAAATATCGAAGAAATCAAACAGCATCTGCTTGATGACAATATGGTTGTCAAAAAAGGTACTGACAGACTCACCGTGAAAGTTTACCCAAATTAATATAAGTAAAGGAGAGTTTTGCTATGGAATATAATATTTATTGTGATGAAAGTTGTCATTTGCCACACGATAATGTAGATTTAATGGTAATTGGCGGTATTTCATGTCCAAAGGAAAAGGCGGAGTTCATAAATAAAGCAATTCGCGATATCAAGGTCAAAAATGGTGTATATAAATTTGCTGAAATAAAATGGACCAAAGTATCTGAATCTAAGTACAAAATGTATGAGGAATTAGTGGATTTATTTTTTGATACAAGCTACCTCACATTTAGAGCCGTTGTTGCGCTTAATAAATCTCACTTAAATTATGAAAAGTTTCATCTAACCCACGATGACTGGTATCAACGCATATATTATTTAACACTTAGAGAAGTTATCGATATCGGTAATGATTACCATATATATGTTGACATTAAAGACACTAAAGGATCGAAAAAAATTGACCAATTAAAAGATGTTCTCAACAATGTTGTCGGTTATTTTTATGATGAAACAGTTAAAAACATTCAACTGGTAAGATCAGATCAAATTCAGTTACTTCAATTGGCCGATTTATTTATAGGGGCTGTTAGTTATTCCAACCGAGGTTTAAAAGCTAATCCCGCTAAACTGAAACTAATCGAACATATCGAAGAAAAAAGTAACAGAATATTGACAAAATCGACACCCAAATCAGAGGAAAAGATTAATATATTTAAGTGGCTACCAAAGGAGGGCTAATTTGATGAAATGCGATCATATACCTCAGATAATCGAATATGATTCCTACGATGGCAACTACGAAGAATATGAAAATGATATATATGCTGCTTATCAATCCACTTTTGAAAGTCAAGAGTTTTCCTGGGGCGAAAAACCTATTCGTCAAAAGAAACATCCTATGTTTAAGGGTAAATCTGGAACTTTTTGGCACATTATTTCAAGCGGAGATTCTGAAGAAAGCCGCATACCAGACTTCAGAAGATACGAAAGAGTAACTTGGCCTGCATATATATTAAGTTACTGTAAGGACAATTGTGATAAAATCCTTGTATGGAAAAATCAAAGAAAAAACAAAACTCGTATTCTTCTTTGGTGTCAAGACATTGATTATTTAGTTGTTCTTGATGAACGAAAAGATTTTTGTCTCTTTTGGACAGCCTATCCTACTACATATTCACATACAAAAGAAAAGCTAATGAAGGAATATACTGAATACTGGAAAAAGCAAGATAAATAATGCAAAAGGCGCTTGCTCAACGCAAGCGCCTTCGTTACTCCTTCTTCCTATAAATGGTAGATGAGCTATAATGTGCACACTAAATAGTATGCAAAAAACTTCCGATATAATACCACTATTTATCAAAAAAGTCAATTTCTTTTTTCTACCTTTATTATAAAGAAAATCCAGAAAAAAATCAATAATAACTTTACATTTTTTCTGCTTGACATTTTCAGTGGAATGTTATATTACCATATTTCTCCATGTATTGCAACACAAAATTTCAAAAAAGAATTTCTCCGATATCACTATAAATCAATCTTCAAACCTTGCTATAAGTTTAATCACTTAAAAAGCTTTTAATCTCCTCACTTATTCTTCCATACTCATAATCATGCACATAATGTGGGCAATCCAATTCTATGTACTTCCCAGACTCCACTTCTGAGATGTATTTTTCCTGTATCCTTCTCCATGTTTCTTTATCAAAACCAGTTCCACCAGTACCATCAGAAATAAAAAGCAGCATAGGAACCTGTGGTACTCCATTTTGAGCTACAATTCTTGCATTATCCTTAACACTCTTCGCTTCATTTATCATTGTTACAGTTGCCGTTCTGTTATAAAAAATTGCTCTATACCTATTCTTTTCGTCATTAGTCAACGTTCCATGCTTTATAGCATCACTTTCCGCAAGTGTAGGAATTAGTCTGGTAATTCCTAAATCCGCTGCATATTGTCCAAGTTTCATTAGTGGAAGATTTATTTTCATATTCTCGTAATATTCTGGCACAGCCATATCCAAACCTATGATTGATTCAATTTCATCAGGATATTCTTGTGCCCAATAAAGGGCTTCAATTCCAGACATAGAATGCGGACATAAAACATATGGACCATCAATTCCTGCTTTATTCAAAGCTAATCTTGTTTCAGATAATATAGTCTGTATGTTTCTGTCTTCATCAACAATATCACTATATCCATATCCAAACTTTTCAACAACAACAATTCTATACTCGTCACTTAACAATGAATATAGAGACTTAAAATCCAGAATGGGAGAACATGTTCCGCTACCAGACAAAAACACAAGTGTTTTGGAACCACTCCCCTCAACATAAATGCTAATATTATTTTCATTTATATCTATAAGCTGCCCTAATGGTTCCCTTAGTTTTTCCTCTTTCCTAAGCCTGTACCTATGATAGCCAAAGCAAATACATATTAAAATAATAATGATTGCTGCAATCCATAGAAAAACACGTAACATACTTTTAATTCTTTTTTTCATTATTTATGCATACTCCTCTTGAAATAAAAATGGCAATACAAATAATTATTACCTTACATATCATTGAAACAATTAGATTTCCACCAACTGATATTTGCGATAATGTATTAATCAATGCATGTGTCATTACACATATCCATAAACTCTTTGTTTTATAGTATAGTGCAGATAAAATAAAACAATTTATCAAAAGCCCAAATAAAAAGCTACTGACCTGAACAAATTGTATTGATCCTTCAATATAAAAATAAAGAAAATGCCATATTCCCCAGAAAACAAATGTCACACATGTCGAAAACACATAATTATGCCGTTCCTCAATTATTGGTTGAAACGTATATCTCCAGCCTATTTCTTCAATCCCACCGAACAAAATTGCTTTTACAAATAATATAACCGGAATATACCAATTCTTTACTTGTAACATTCCACCCATTAATAGATAACAAAACTCTATACTCAAAAACATAAAAACAAGCAAGTAGCCGAAGACAGGTTGCTTTATGTTCACAAACTCAATTACAATCCTCTTAAAATTTATTTTTCGATATCGAACTGTGACAATACTCCCCCACATTGCAGAAGATATTCCACCAATTCCAATTGCTATCATCCCTATCACCGTTGTATAATCCACAACAATTCCCATCCTACGCAATAGGTAGACAATAACTGCTATTACCGTTATTTGACCTATGGTTCCAGTTAAATATAATCTAATTGCATTTTTTCTATCCACAGAATTATCCATGTCATCTTCCTTCTTTAGTCAAAATCTATAAAAACTCTTTCCCATTACTCTCCCCACAAATAGAGCCAAACTAGAGCCATTTGATAAAACAAATGCCGGAGCCCCGCATAAATACAGGCTTTCGGCATTTTAATCCGTTATTCAAACTCGGCAAGTTGTTGTTTTACATTAAACTATTTTGTTTAGGTTTCGCTGCGAAAATGCCGATTTTTTACTTCTATTACATATTTTATTTTGGCTTACTGATTTTCTGTTGCCAAAGTGTTGCCACAAATATATTATATCAAATCAAACAAATAAAACAACATATTTTACCCATTAACAACCAATTCACAGATTTTGCCTTTTATCATCCTAACCATATCTTCTGTGTTGTTTAAACTAAGCATTTCTTCTTTATCGATGACAATAATACGAATATGCTTTCTCAAATATCCTGACAAAATACTCTGTGCTCTTTTTATTTCATTGCTTTCTTTTGTAATACCATTAGTAGCAAGCAAAACTCCAAAATCCAAACCTCTATCTTCAACTTTAGTTGCAAACCAGTTTACATCTACACTTCCTACAGAACCACTCCAATTTTTACATTCCACGAGAAAAATGTTATTGATAAATGGCAAACCATCTTCATACTTATCATTCCATATTGATACATCAATCTCATCTGTATCATATTGATTCATTGCATTTCTTTTCGCAATTGTAATTCCAGGCAGCTTCTCAAAAAGGTAGCATGCCAAATCCTCGAGTTTTTTCCCTTTATCGTATGTTGAATTACTACTTTGGCTCTCATCCATAATCTGCTTAATTCTATCTGTATCATAAAGAATCATTATTCACAACTCCTTCCATGAGCACCCAAGCATCTATAATACCATATAGCATGTGCTAAACCATATTTTTCTATTTTATCCAAAAAATCCTCAAACTCAATTACCAAAACATTGGAATTTGTATTTAAATAATTTTCCACATTACCGCAGCACAAAATAATAATAAGTTCTTGATTTTTCGTCTGCCTAGCCAATTTATTCACTAGCGCTTCTATTCTCTTCAAAGACATATCGCCTAATTTCAATTCAAATTTAATAGGATTCACGATATTTCCAAACAATTCATCAACCCAAACAGCAAAATCATATTCTTCATTCTTTTCTGTTTGTTGAAACTTCACTGTTGTATATTGATCCTTTATTTCCGCAAACAAGTCAGCAACTAAACGCTCAAATTCAGCTCCGTCCCTATTTTCCCTAATATATTTAGCTCTTTCTACATAGATATCTTTGGATGCAAACTCAGTTTCTAGTACTTTCTTATAATATTTTGTATAATCAATCTGAGGTTTCTCCCTTTTTTTATCCACAAAAAATTTTAATGGCAACATAAGATTTTCTCTAAGATTATCATTGATTTTTATATATGTCAGATTATATAAATCCGAAGGTATTTCTTCTGAATCATCAAGCAATAGAAATACTGCCTTTCCCATTCCTACTGCCACTCCAATTTCATATAAAACATTAGTCGAGTTTCGGGTTATCACTCCTATAACAATTTCTGCACTCAAAATTAATTTTACTACTCCTGAAGAAATATCCGTACCGTAATCTTGTGAGTATATGTCAAAATATTGAATTTTCAATTCATCAAGAACTTCCTGAATCTGATTCAATATAGTAGGAGCTAAATTATATTCTCTTGAAACAAAACACTTCACAATCGTTCTCCTCTCATTTTTTACAAAAAGGCCATCTTTCTTACTCTATTTTTATCTCGTACTGGCGATAACAATAACCTTCCTTGTAATACTCCACCAAAATAATTTTTCTTCTAAAATTCACTTCATAATAAATACCTAAGCCATATCCACAAACATACTCAGGTAATGCTTTACCACCATAACTCCATACATCTTGTTCTGGGCTTTTGGTTAAACATTCAATCCTATTTCTGTCATTATCCTTGTCAACTTGCCTTCCTGTTGACTTTTTCATCTCCAATGCTATAAGGTTGTCACACATTGCATTTTGCCCTCTACTATGCACAATCAAATCACAATTGATTGTTACAATTTGTTCATCCAAGCCGCGAATGGTCTTTTTCAATGTTTTTAATGTTCCACCAATATTACGATTGTACTCCACATCTACAAAATAATCCGAAAACTTTGTTCCCTTCAATACTTCATGTAGCTCTATCATCAAAGCTCCACACAAAGTTCTTTCAGAAACTCGTGTTTCGAACAACGTAGCATTTTTTCTTAAAAACGATTTATTGGCATCTTCAAAAATCTTCTCTAATTCTTTTATGTATTTTTTCATATTATTTAATCTTCAAGTGGCATTAATTTTTTTATGTTTCTATAACAGTAAGTTTTCTTTTAAATGTCTCAATCCTTCCTATGTCAACTTATATACTTCCCCATGCCAAAGAAGCAACACTTTCCTTATAATTTTTAAAAATACTTTTCTCATGTGTTTTAAAAGTAATAGTACGAAGGAAATCCTTCCTTGACATATCCCACTCAAAAAATTGTTCACCATTATTCTTCAAATAATCCACAAAAACATCTAGTGCAATGTCTGCACAATTTCTATTTCCTGTCCCCGTATATGGAAGGGAATTAATTACTCCATTAATTAGTATTTGCGATGTAGATGACAATAGCGGGCATTTGTTAAATACCAACACCCACCAGAATTCTCTATACTCAAAAATTGACTTTTGTACCCTAATCGCTTCAATCCGTTTAGCTAATATTTGCTCAATTGTTGTTTTGATGTCATTATAATATTTTTCATTATACTTTGAGTACAATAAATAGGTTGCCCAAAGAATAGGATCGTCTTTCTCATACATTTTTTTAACAATCCTTTCTTCCTCCACATATGGGATTTCAATTTCAGCTTGTGCACAGAACAAAAATAAATCAACAATATCATTCAAATTTGCCTTTTCAAATACAAATGCATATTTATTTAACAAATTCTGAAGGCTCCGAGATTTACTAAAAATATCATACTCATCACGTACATAACTAATAATTGACAAAAGTTTCTGCGTATTATTATAGTTAGGGAAAAAAGAATATGCATAAAACACAAGATCCAAGAAGCTGAATACTGTTGATTCAGATACATCTTTCTTAAAAATTCGCACCTTATCTTTATTCTTACCAACATGATTTAATATAGCACTAAGAAAATATGCAATCAATGTTCTATCCTTAGTTTCATATTTGCAAACAATCTCATTTAATTGATTCATTATCGATTGTTTCGATTTCGATCCATACCGAATAACATGCGATTTCAACAAATATGGTCGTACATTATCATTTTCCATCTGCATTTCTCGTTCAACATATGCTTTTTGCTCTTCTTTAGTCGTAAAAAGCATTTCACATATTCGATTTGTAAACAAATTGGCTTCAATTAACCAACCTTCTAAAACAAAAGGAACTTTACTTCTATATAATTTTGATTCGTTTAATCTTAGTAAATACTTTCTTGCTAATTCAGAATACATTTCTACAATCAAATTAGCTAACTCTTCTGTTTTTGCAAATATAAAAATATCATCCACATATCTATACACATTATAATCCTGACCACAAATAACTCCCGAATTTAAAAGTCTACTATTAACACCAACATCAATAAATTGCAACATTAACTCAGCAATCATTCTCGAAAATTCCGGTCCAACAACTATGCCATTTGATCTTCTTGCATTTATGTTCTGTAATACTCTATCAATGGTAGAATAAATATTTGAATTATGGTCAAATTCCTTTGTATCAATGGAATCCTTGCCAATTAACCATGTGTATGTATGCGTATATATACTATCAAAACAAGCCTTATAATCTGTTTTAATAAAATAGGCATATTTACTATTCAACACAAGCCATTCTTCCGATGATGTAAACGCAGAAATCGATTTATATGGCAGAATATTAAAAAACATGCCTGTTTGCTCAATTACTTCTCTTCCTGCCTGCTTGCTTTCCTCACTAAAATACCTTATGACGGACTTGTTTCTATTTTTATAGCAAAGATCATTATTTCTATGATGATATCGTAGAGAAAAACAAGCATTCTTGTCCAATAAATTCAATAACTCCTTTTGATATATACCAACAAATAATAACATTTCAAGTGCTGCAAGCGGCTGCACTAAACTTATCTCTCTCACAGTATGTAATTCTTTCATTATTGAATATTTCAATGGCATTGATGCCCAACACTTTTTCCCTTGAAACATTCCTTCAGCCTTTGCTTTAGTTTCCTCAAGCTGTTTATACATTTGTTCTACTTCATCTGATCTTTCTATCAAATATTCATAAAAATGTGAGTAAGTAAATCTATCTGATAACTCATTTGGCAAAATATCCGTCAATAAGTAATCTAACTGATTTCGTTTTATATTATTTAAATTCATTGACTTTATCCCCATTTTGATTAATAATAACTATTGAGCATTTAATGTTCAAGTAATCCTTTGGATTACACACGTCAGCTATACAAAGTACCTTCAATACGAAGACCATACGTTGTATTTGAATAGCATCTCTTTCGGGGGATGCTATTCTATTTTTATTTTTTCAAGGTAGTCTATCACAATTCTATAATAGTCTTTTCCTCGACTTGAATAACTAGCATCAATCTTTAACATCCAGGCCAAAAGAACCTCTTTTGGAATGCCAATATTTTCTTCAAAAAGAAGTGTTCTATTTCTCTTCATATTAGAAAAAAGGTTATACATACTTTCCTCATTACATTTTCTAGGAATAAAATATGGTCTTTTCAAATGGTATTTTCTTAACAAAATATAATATAAATTCTCTAGAAACTCTTTGGTGTCTCTATGGAGATAGCCGGTATAATTTCGAAGTTCATTGTAATTTGCTATCACTCCCTTTGTTAGCCAATCAAAGGAAGTCCCCATCAGCTGTCTTGCTATTACAACTCGTGAAGAAAAAATTTTAATTCTTTGTCTAAGCAATTCTTCATCGTGATTTACTGCATATTGAGCAAAAGCACGTTCAATTATATTGGAATATCGACTTCTCTTCTTCTCAGTAATGCCATATTGAAACGAAATATTCCCATTAAATTCATTAATAAAAAACTCATATCCTAAAAAATTGAATTTCTGGAATACTAACAGCCCTCTCCTTGATATGTATGAAAACTTTCCTGGTGATGTACTTAATCTAACCGGGCAAGTACCAAAGATCTCACTTATTGTCGTATTAATGATATCAATGATTTCATCTTGTGAAACATAGCTATTCAACATAATAAGCATATCATCCACATAACGTTCATAGAAGAACACACCGTATGATGTCAACCTTGCTTTCAATTTCTTATCAAAATCTCGGCACACTATCTCTGTCATACCATTGGATAGGCATAATCCTGCATAACAATACTTATATTCATCTATGTACTTTTCTAATATATCTTTATCTCCCCTAGGTAATAATGATGGCAACACATATTTTTCATAAACAAAGCGTGATAATACACTATCAAAGAATGATTTAAAATCCGCTCGGATTATTACAAAATCGTTCATGTTCTTTAGTGCTGGTATTGTGTTAAAGAGCAAGTTTATAATCTTACTTCTACTTGCATATTCAATCTTAAACACTTTATCTAAACGCTTCTTCAAATAATGACAAATAAAATTTTCAACCGATAATTTAGGATAATGGTAAATAACCCGTCTTTTTCCGCTTTGTGTAAAAACCTCTTTTACCTTTGTTGAAAAATCAAATGTTTCGTTCTCTACTGCCAAAATACATTGTTGAGCCCAAATATCAATGTCAGCATCCGTTAATGTATAATCTATTCGCCTAATTACACCATGAATATTTTCTAATAACATCCTTCGTAATTTCCTCTTCTATTATTCTTTATATATACCAATCACATAACCGTCTCAATTTCTAGTTATATTTCCAATAATTGAACTATATCTCTTCGAATATCCTCAACCTCTTAACAATCTCCTCCGGCTCTGGCAACATTGCTTTCATCTCTTCCGGTAACGTATTTCTTAACTGATATGTAGCCACACCTATCGGAGCATTAATATTCTTCAACGCATACTCTACATAAGTTTTATCCTTACTCTTGCAAATAATAATTCCGATTGACGGATTCTCATCTGGCAATTTGACCTGCTCGTCCAACGTTGTCAAATACAACTGCATCTTTCCGGCATATTCTGCTTCAAATTCACCTATTTTCAACTCTATGGCTATCAGACTTCTCAACCTTCTATGAAAAAGTAATAGATCAATATACAAATCCCCGCTTCCTGCCATCAGATGATATTGATTTCCGATGAATGTATAATCTCCACCCATTTCTATCAAAAACGCTCTTATGTTATTTACCAATTGCATTTCTAATTCGTGTTCAGAGTATTCAGGTGACAATTCCGCAAAATCAAATGTATATTCATCTTTTACCGCAAGCTTAGCCTTTACACTTTGCTCTACCGGAAGCGTTAAATCAAAATTCGTCTGATTCAACAAATATTTCTCATAGGTCTGTGCTTCAATAAAATTAGTTAAGATGCGTTTTGTCCATCCATATCTTTTCACCATCTGAATGTAAAATTCCCTTTGCAAATCATCCTTACACTTTTCCATAATAATGATGTTATTGCTCCAGCTAATTTCTCGCACCAATGGTGCGAGTTTTTCAGAATCACGGTAAGTTAAATAAAAATTACGCATTCGCCACAGATTGGCTGCTGAATATCCCTTTGCTCCGGGAAACTCTTTTTGCAATTCTGTTGAGAGTACTTGAACAATTGATTTTCCCCAACCATTTTCTTCCTGCTGTCTATAAATTTCTTCTCCAATTTCCCAATACAAATTTATAGTTTCTGAATTGATTAATTTCAGAACCTGATACTGCTTTTTATGGATCAAATCTTTTAAATCATCCACAAGTGGTTCATATCCCACAATTTCATTCTTTCCCATGCACTTCTCCATTTCTCGCACCACTGGTGCGAGTTTTATAATTCAACTAGTTTCCCATTCTGAAAATAATAAATATTTTCTTTCTTATATCCATAGCTTGAATCAGGAATGCTTATATGCGGTTCAAAAGTAAAATATTCTACATCACTTATCTTTTGAGTATTACCCTTTTCTATATATACACGTTCATTCTTATCTTTCACAATTGAATGCCCTAAGTTTCCCATAAAATCGAGATTAACGAAACCTTCCTTCAAAATAATCTCATTAATATGATAATAGAGTTCTTCAAATGTTGTTTCTTTGCTCACAAACTCCACTAATTCATGATGCAGTCTGTCTTCCATTGCCAAGCCGTTTTTCCACTCTTCATTGGAAACTTTACATCTATCTACTACCACACCATTTTCAAGTATTATTGTTCTGGCATAGTCTCCCCAGATATTTCCACACTGAGGGCTTAAATCAATTGTCACAATATCGTTTTCTGTAATAATCCTATTACTTGTAACATACTGTTTTCCGGATACCGATACCGTAGTTTCATCTCCTGCAAATACAAAGGCTCCAATATCCCAATACCAGAAAGAATCTGCCCCTAATTCTAACATTTTCTGCTCACATAATTTTCTTAAATGTAACAAATTCATTCCAGGCTTTATTATGGTCTTTGCATATTCAATAGTTGTCTTTGCAATTCGTTGTACTTCTCTATACTCCAAAATAACCTCCACCTCAATCCGTATGTAATGTCCTAATTTCTTTCCCATATTCTACAGTCAGAATCTATTATCAGACTGAAGATTTTTATCTAAAGCACCTAGTAAACTTGATATACTTTCTACTCCATTAGGAATCTGTTTACCAAATCTGTTTAGCCACAAAGCATTAATGCCAACTGACGAAGCACCCTTAACGTCACTACACAAAGAATCTCCAATATGGATTACTTCATCAGCCTTCAGTCCCGTAGTTCTCAATGCAAGCTCAAACAGTTCTTTCCTTGGCTTATACGCTCTAGCATCCTCTGATGTAAATACATCTGTCGGAGTCAATCCATGAAACTCTATTGCCTTCAAAATATCCGCAGTGTCTATATTTGAAACAATATAAATTGGAATTGGACTGGATTCAAAAAACTTTAATGAATCTTCAAAAATAGGCGGTTTTACCCAATGTTCAAACATATAATTGCTTAATCTATCAACGTCAGCAATTGAACCAAATTTTATCAATGTATGCTTAAGGGACTTCTTTTCTAATTCTCTTTGTGTCTCAAAACAATCTCCATAAGAATTTGTAAACATATTTTGAAAATCATTCCACCAAAACGCATCAATCTCTGACATATTCTCCGCTTCGCCAGTATCGTATATTATCTGTGTAATTTTCTTTATTATCTCACCATCTTCATGAACTACTGTTCCATAAAAATCCAGAAAGAATGCTTTTATCATACGCCATCTCCACATCTAATGATTTAATTCAGCAACTTATTACTTAACTATTTAAAACACTATCACAAATATCACTCACAATGCCCTGAATATCTTTTTCAGATGTAATAATTCTTTCCATTAATACACCTGAAAAATCCTTTTCTCTCCACCATTTACGCATTGCTTCTTCCCCAAATTCGTTACAGTTTGGTTTTGTCTGATGTCTTTTCAATGTTTCTTCAAAAGGAATATCAAAGTAATACGCATATACTTTCGTATCATATAACTGGATAGCTAACTCAAATAAAGGTTTATACCAATCCGCATACATAATTCCTTCTAAAATGACAATATCACTATGTTCCCTACCATATGCCAATAATTCCTTCATAAGAGATATCGCCTCTGTATTTTCTCCATCCTTTACCCTTAACATATCCCTTCTGATAACATCTTGTGAAATAAGCATAGTATTTCTGCCAAAGTTCTTTTGAATTTCTTTTGCAATTGTTGTTTTTCCACTACCAGAATTTCCCCTAAGTATTATCAGTTTAGACATGTTTTCACCTCTACCAATTGTCTTTTTAAATTATATCATAACATCAGTTATTTCGCATCATAATTTATAAAAGACGGAGCATTACACTCCGCCTCATACCTCACATAAAACTATTGTCTATCTGCTATTTCTGTCATTCCTGTAATAGTGGCTCTGTCTGTTGTTTTCTTGTTCCTTCACTTCCTGTTGCTTCCGCTGCAACCTCGCCTTTAAGCTACCCGACTCTGCCTTATTTCCGGTCTGCTGTTCCCACCTTGCAACTGCCGACTGATAATCGCTGTATTCAGCTTTGGAAGCTCTGTATTCAGCCAATAACTCCTTTACATTTTTATAACCATAACCCTGCACAATACTTGATAAATACTGCTTCATGCTGGCTATCTGTGCTCTTAACTGCTCCGCCTGTTCTTGAAGCTTGTTGCACTGTTTTCCCTTGAAAATCCCCTTCGTTTCTGCAATCTCCTTCTCCACATTTGCAAGCTGTTGCTCCCTATGATAGATAGCTTCATTCTGCTTTTCCAGCTTACTATAAATATCCGCAATTCTTGGATACTTGGAAGCAAGCTCGGACTTCTTCGGCATTTCCGGTATTGGTTCACTTTTCGCCATCTTAGGCTCATTGACTTCCCAAACTTTCATCTGCTCTGGCTCTGACTTTACAAACGTTTCAGTCACCTTATCAGCCTTTTCTGAAGCTCTCTTAAACACCTTACTAATCAGAAGCTCCAAAGCATATATTGCCGTCATAATCAGGCTTTTGAATAGTACCGGATTTCTCCCCGACTTCTGAATAGAAGCCTTTGCTTTCTGTCCGATTTCACTCTGCTTCACTTCTAAAATCTGTCCCTCCGGCACACCGCTGACCAACGCCCTGTCCACCGTCTGGTTCCACATGGTACGAACCCGATTATCCGCTTCTATCTGCTCTGCTTTTGGATTGTTTTTTCCAACCTTTTGCATGGGCAGATACACACTATTCTTATCGAATACTTTCAGCTTCTCCTTATCATCCCGAACATAAATATTGATAAGGTCTGTATAGGAACGCTTTACTTCATCAAGGAAACTGTCGCTCTTAAACCGGCTGTCCTTGATGGTAAAAATGTTACGCTCATACACCTCTCCCTTGGGAATAATTTTGCAACCGCTTCGAAGCTGACCAGCTTCATCCAGTATCTCTTTTTTGGTTCGCACATGCCTTCCGTTTTCATCATAAAACATGTTCCTTGTGGTAATCTTCTCCACAGGATCATCAAGTAGCTTTCGCTCCGAAAAGATAAGATGGATATGATAGTTGGTCTTACGTTTGTTGTGGTGCAAAGCGGCGATACACTCCACACCGTAATTTTGTCTGAAGTGTTCCGTAAAAAGTTTCAACAGCTTGTCCGGTTCATAATCCACAAAGCTTTCCGGCAGTGCAATGATCAGTTCCCTTCCACCATATTTCCTCTCCATGTACATATCTATAATATTTCATTCTCAATAAAATCCGCAATTCCCTCTTCATCATTTGAACCAATTACAATATCCGCTCTCTCTTTTACCTCATCAATCGCATTCCCCATTGCAACACCTGTTCCACATAATTCAAGCATTCCGATATCTGCATAATCATCTCCAAATGCAATAATTGAATCTGTACTAAATCCACATACTTCCGTAATCTTCATAATTGCGTTTTCTTTCGTCACATTCTTTTTTGTAAACTTGTACCAAAATCCATCAGAGAAACGAATACAATCACAATCAGAGAGACTTCGAGCTAGCTTATCTGCCTTATCTTGATTAAATATCTCAACACACATTTTTAATGAACATTCGTTAAAATCTGAAAAATCTGTATAAATACTATCTCCCCAACTCTTATCTAACTTCTTAGGATCTATTTTATAATTCCAATAATGTGCATCTATTGTATCTATCGTAATTTCGCAATCATTTCCACAAATATTTCTTGCCATGTCAATCATCACATTAGTTTCTTCTTCGGAAAATTCTGCCCTATAAATATATTCTGTTTTGTATTTTACTAATGCCCCTCCACTCGATATTAAAATATCGGGCATCAATTCATTTAAAAATACCAAAGAGTTTTGCTCACTTCTGGAGGTAGAAACACCTATCAATATATCATTTTCCCTGCATTTTTTTAGAGCTGATAACGTTCTAGTTGATATTGTTTTGTCACTCTGTAATAAAGTTCCGTCTAAATCAAGTAAAAGAAGTTTGCATTTCTTCATATCATTTTTTCCTTTTCATTCATCTCAATAATTACATTTGCATCAATTACTCTCCCCACAAATAGAGCCAAACTAGAGCCATTTGATAAAACAAATGCCG
>OGJK01000625.1_pt1 | contig 36947 bp, 22 predicted proteins | sample 1571961 | NCBI WGS metagenome assembly OGJK01 (sample SAMEA2582120, study PRJEB24529) | metagenome | biome: Human gut stool | place: China | collected 2011 | reverse complement strand
CTTCAAATGCTGCACCAGTCTTATGTGCCATTGAATGAACGATACCAAGTAATGCATTAGAGAATGCCATACCTGCAAGACACTGTGCATTATGCATTGAATCTCTTGCTGCCATATCTCCGTTGTATGATTTAACGAGGTTAGCCTGAATCATCTCCATAGCATGAAGTGCCAGTGGATCTGTGTAATCACAGTTAGCAGTTGATACATAAGCCTCAATTGCATGTGTCATGGCGTCCATACCTGTATGTGCTACAAGCTTAACCGGCATAGTCTCTGCAAGCTCAGGATCAACAATAGCAACATCAGGAGTAATCTCGAAATCTGCTATAGGATACTTAATACCTTTCTCATAATCTGTAATAATAGAGAATGCTGTTACCTCTGTAGCTGTTCCTGATGTAGATGAAACTGCACAGAAATGAGCTTTCTTACGAAGCTTAGGAAGACCGAATACCTTGCACATATCTTCAAATGTTGTATCAGGATATTCATACTTAATCCACATTGCCTTAGCAGCATCAATAGGAGAACCTCCGCCGATAGCAACAATCCAGTCTGGCTCAAACTCTGTCATAACAGCAGCGCCCTTCATAACAGTCTCAACTGATGGATCAGACTCGATACCCTCGAAAAGCTTAACTTCCATTCCTGCTTCCTTGAGGTAATCCTCTGCTTTCTGAAGGAAACCGTTACGCTTCATAGATCCGCCACCAACGCAGATGATAGCTTTCTTTCCTTCAAGTGTCTTGAGGGCTTCCAAAGAACCCTTTCCATGATACAAATCTCTTGGTAAAGTAAATCGAACCATAATAAAACCTCCGTACATAAATATTTGATTGTTAAATTATAAACAAACCCTATGCTCTTATTATATGCTTGCCCGTATAATAATTCAAGTAAATTTTATTATAATTTTTTGTAAATATTCCATGAACAATTATATATTTTTATTATCACTTACAATCCTGCCATCACTAATAGTAATTATCTTGTCATCTCACCACACAGCCTATTACCCTAAGGGGGTACTCTTACCGCTTTCCAAAGTTACCCGGTAAACCTACTATTTCATCAATTTTCACAATCTGGTAGGTCTTTTTTACATTGTCAGTTGGTTTATAATGCTTCTTTCCATCTTAAATACCTACTAAATATGTCACATCTCACACTTTAGTAGGTCTTTTCCTGATACATCTGTAATATTAGTCACATCTTGTCAGCTAAAAAACCTACTATTCTCGCATAAATCACAACTTTAGTAGGCAATTTTCTTTAGCAACCTTAATTCCCATCAAAATTTCTTCTCAAAAGACCTACTATTTCATCTCATTTAGCAGCATTAGTAGGCTTTTTACCAACTTATGCACTGGTTTCATATGCTATTTGACACTGCCAAAATGCGAAAAGCATTTCAAAAAAGTTTTTATTTTCAACTACAAGTTTCTCTCAAACAACACATAATTGTCTGCTGTTCCAGTCTGAATCTTATAATAACAAGTCTCCTCTGTTCCATCATCATATATAACTTCTGCCTCTATAAGTATGGCGTTAAGCATGTCATTTCTTTCCCTGCGTACCGTATCTGGTGATTGTTTATTCATATACCATGAGTGTGTACTTGTTGGAAATTCCATATACAATATTAAATCCAGTTCTTCCTGCTCTGCTCCCGATATCTTTTTACTTTGCGTCTTAATAACCTTTTTATCAAGGAATTCCTTAAGCTGCACCTCTCTCTTTTCAAACTGCACACGTGCATTATACGCAGTGTATTCTATAAACTTTACAGACTCTTTATCATACAGCACTGGCCACGAAAATCCCATTATATAAAGATATGATGTATCTGTGTCATGTACATCCTGTTCTACAGACCTGCTGTTTATCTTGAATTCACCCACTTGTGCCCAGCCTCCATATGTATCTTCTTTTTCGGGATACTCCACCTCCTGTCTGGCTAAACGGCTGCTTTCACTTGCTGTCTTGTCACTCTCCTGTACTTCTTTATTCTTACATCCAACTGATACACAGCCACATATAATCATCATCATTATCACAAACTGTTTAATTCTCATACATCCCCCTCACATAATAATACATAATATAGCAGTATTAATAACTATAATCAGAGGTATTCCTTTCCCCGAATTCTTTTTAAAAATGTGCCTTGAAGCGAATACTGTTTCAAGTCCGACTGCTACTGCGAATAGTATCTCCTCTGCCATCAGAATAAGCATATACTGGCTTATTGTTATATTCCTGAATACCTTTGCTGTATTCATATAAGTAAGGCTTATAAGCGGTGCATTAATATATGGCATACCATAAGCCTTATACATTATTATCATTTCGATTATATACAGTAAAAATGCACTTACCCCTACCAATATGCATACAGCAGCTGCCTTAACTGTATGTTCCCATCTTCTCCCTTTCTTAGACGAGCCAATAAGCATATTCATTCCGTTCTTATATTCCACTGAGTTTTCAGTCTCTGCAATAAGAACAACTCCAAATCCGAGTATAATATATATAAGCAGTTTTCTCGTTGCTCCTTTACTGCCAAATATCTGGTCGTATCCCCGTTGTGACATAACATACGCATCTATTCCGTACTGCTCTTTTATCTGTGAAACATATTCAATCTGCTGCATATATTCGCTCATGTTATCAAGCAGTCTCTCAGCATCCATGAGGTTGTACACATATCTGCTTACATCATCCTCACTAAGTTCTCCCCGCTCATACTGTTCTCTTGCAGTATCCAGCTTTGCCTGTGCCTCATAAACATCATTTTGTCTCTGCTCTATAAGACTGGTAAATCCACTGTAATCCCTGCCACCATACTGCTGATAATATTCATCACGCTTCTTTTCATCTTCAGAATATGCTATTTTCTGGTTATTACATATAAATATTGTTATAAACACAACAACACATATTACAATCCAGCCTCTTGCTGTTATTAAAAATTTGTACATTTCTTTCCAGAAATGCGGAAGTCTGGACAAAATCCTTTGAACTCCATGTCCGATTTTTTCAATCATTTTTCCTATAAAGCCAGCACTTCTTCCCGGACGGATAACCTTTCCAAGTAGCGCAAGAAATATTGCTGATATTACAGCTATAATAATACACACCATGCACAGCACATTTACCATGCTCACAGGAACACCTGCTATCATGATATTATCATACTTCCTGAGTATATTGCTTACATTCATCACATTTATTATATTAATCTTCTTGAAAATTCTTAATCTGCCCTGCATTGATATATTCTGGTATGCAAATGCTTCCGCTCCGGCAATTATACCCACCAGCACAATTGAGCTGATTCTTTTCCTGCATAACGCAAATACGAGTGATATAACAAGCACTATTGCAATAACTATTAAAGATATAATCATATATCTTATATAAAGATATGTCATTACGCTTATCGGATAAGTGAAATTATTATATCCTGTCAGACACTGTACAGGTGCTGTAAGGGAATCCCAGCCACCATACAACATAAGCATAGAGACAAGACCGCATAACTGCATAATCAGTGATACAAATAAAGCCCCCAATCCGACTGCAGCAATGTCCTTAACTGCAATTCTCATTCTTCCATTGACAGCAGTATAGATAATCTGCCACATTCCATTATCCCTGTATTCATAAATGATATAAATAATATATATCATCAACGCAAGAACGATATAGATAGAAATATCATTCTTCAGAAACTGCTCAACTGCCCTGCTGTTTAATTCCCTAACCTGTACATTTTCAATCCTTTTATAATCATTTTCCGTTTTATTGATATTTGCTATTGATTCTGATGTACCAAACACACTGAATTTTTTCATATTCGAGGCTTTTGTAATAACTGCTTTGACACTTTCTGTATACCCATTAATATAATCAGACTTTTCCTTGTATTCCTTTGCAAGTCTCTTAAATATTCTTCTTTCATCCTGTGCCAGTTCGTCAGCATGCTCCTGTATCTGTTCATCTGTATGCCCATTAATCAGCCAGTTGTACTCTCTTACTTTAATCTTATAATTATCTATTCCACAGTCTGAAAAGTCCCCTGCAAAAACAGCCACGACACATATACATGCCGCAGCCAGAATTAGCAATATTGTTTTTCTATTAAGCAGTCTCCCCAGTTCTTTCATCTACCTAAGTTCCTTAATATCCCCTTTTTCAATGTTACTCTTATCAATATATACAATTTTGTTATTCACAAATGAGAACATAAACATTCTCCTGCTATCCCCATGCATAATTGAAAATATCTTTTCCTCGTCTGGAATCGTTCTCTTTGCTGCAAGCTTTCCATCTCTGTCTAACTGATATAATGTATAATCAAGTGAACTGCTCTGTTTGTTAAAATACATTGCCATATTCTTATATCCTTCATCATCCATCCAGATATAATTTCCGTCAAATGTTATATAAAAATATCCTGTATCATTATCACTTTCATATATGCTTTCTGACTTACCGCTGCCAAGATCATATTCATATATTATTCCATCTCCAAGCCCACTGTAATACAGCTTGTTATTGTCTGCATCTATACAGTAACTATACACATTCTTGTCAAGCAGACATTCAGTATCTTCCCCTGTAATTCTGAATATTCCTTTTCCTTCCAATGAATATAATCCCTTATCATCTTTTGAAACAGATGTCTTTAAAAAAAATGTGTCACTGCCATATGTTTTAAGTGAATTAATTCCTATACCATATCCCGTTTCTTCATATATTTTATCGCTCGAACCCGTATCAAGATTAAATCTGTACAGCCTTACTGTTACATTACCTTCTATATCTCCCGTTATCTCTTGAGATACATATGCATATCCATCATTGAAGCACATTGACACACTATCCTGTCCACTCAGGATGCATATGCTTCCAAGGTCTGTTCTCTGTGTTCCGTCAGCACTTATCTGTACAAGATTTCCCTTGGAACTTATCATATATATGTACGAATTATAGTAATACAACTCACTTTTAAACTCACTTCCTGAAATATATGCCATGCACTCTTCTCCATCATGCCCACATTGTGGTTTATTACATAACACAATACTTTCTTCCGACTTATCATCATAAAACATAAGATTATCATCTGATGCGCTACATTTATCAAGATAATAATATCCTGTATCACATCTTGCCACCGTATGCATGCTTTCAGAAAAGTATGACTGCGTATTATCAAGCTTATCGCTTCCTACGGTTATCGTATTACCCGTTTTCCCCTTACACGACACAAGCAAAACTGACATTATAACAATTAACCCTGCTGTAATCTTTCTCATAAAATCCCCCTTTTGTAACTGTACTCCACAATTTCACAATTATTATATATAATTATAATCGTTTTCCCCAACAATATCAATTCACCTTTTGGCGCATTCTGCACTTGACTTTTATTTTTGGCACATTCGGTAATATATGGCATATTCTGCACTTGACTTTCACTTTTGGCGCATTCGGTAATATATGGCATATTCTGCACTTGACAATATAAAAAAATAGCTTGGATAATCAACTTTTTGGTTTCATATCCAAGCTATTATAATTATTGGTTCATATTATCTGTTATACTTCTTCTTTTTTGCAGAAAGTAAAACAACTGCGCCACTGATTCCTGCGATTATTGCATACATTGCTGCCATGCTGTTGTCACCAGTCTTAGGAGCAACTGCTGGTTCTTCTACTGCTGAAGGACTCTCTGGTGTTACCGGTTCTGTTGGTGGTGTTACAGGAGTTTCTGGTTCTTCTGGTACTGTTGGTTTTTCAGTAATATTTGTTATAGAGATATTAACTACTGTCTTATTGCCAGCTATATCGAATACATCAACATTAATGTCTGTATTCTTTGCAAATGTTTTCTTGTATGTTCTGTCATCTACCTTTGTGAAGCCTTCTATTGCCTGTACATTTTCATTGGCTGTAAGTGTTACTTCTACGGCATCATATGTTATTTCTTTTGTGCTGTATGTAACTTTAACCTCCGGTGCTGTCTTATCAATATTAGTTACTTCTACTGTTACTACTGTCTTGTTTCCTGCTTTATCATAGACTGTTACATCTTCTTTTGCATTTGATGTATATGTCTTCTTATAAGTTCTGTCATCTACCTTTGTGAAGCCTGCTATTGACCGTACATCTTCATCGGTTGTAAGTGTTACCTCTACATTTCCATTAGTCAGCTCTTTAGTACTGTATGTAGCTGTAACCTCTGGTGCTGTCCTGTCAATATTAGAAATATCTACTGTTACTACTGTCTTGTTTCCTGCTATATCATAGACATCTACGCTTTCATTAGCATTGGCTGTATATACCTTACGATATTCCCTGTCAGTTACTTTATCATATCCAGCAACAGCCTGAATATCTTCATCAGCAACAAGTGTAACCGTAACATCTTTATTTGTTAATTTTTTTGTAGAATAGTATGTTTCCACTTCAGGCGCACTAACATCTGTTACATCATATACAATTTTTGCCGAATATTTGTAACCATGACAATGATATCCTATATCTGCTTTAGCTGTTGCTACATTCTTATCAATAATAACACTTTTACCATCTTCTGAAAATTTACAACCATCTAATCTCACTACAGTTGAGAAATTCAAATTCTTTTCAAGCTGTTCTGTATATACAAATGATGTATTATCATATATTGCATCTAATACAATCTGAGGCAGCTCAACTGTATCCTCTGAATTGGCTTTAAGATTATATACCTGATTATTAATTTTTAACCACGTCTGGTTATTAGTATATTTTTGCTGAAGTAACGAAAAATCTGTAATACTGTTTTCTGTTAAATCAAGTGCCTGAAGATTAGAAACTATTGGTTCTAATGCTTTTATGTCTGTTATGCCACAACCTGCTGCATATAAGTTCCTAAGCTTGGTAAGATTTCCAAGTGCAGAGATATTTCCGTTAATTGGAACTCCCCCTAGAGTATCTCTTCCAAGATATAAAGTTTCAAGATTAGTAAGATTTCCAAGTGCAGAGATATCTGTTACCAGATTACAACGAATAGATAAAAATTCTAAATCTGTCAACTCTGAAAGTGGTGTAATATCTGCAATATTATTATTATCTAAATATAATGTCTGAAGCTTTGTAAGTTTAGTAATTGAAGATATATCCGATATATCATTTCCCTCATAATTGAGATAACCAAGTTCTAATGATGTCAACCCTGTAAGCTTATCAGTTATGTAGTTAAATCCTTCATTGTCTATACCACATGCTTCAAGACTTAATGTTTTCAGGTTAGTCAGATTACCAATTGCTGATAAATCAAGATGCTTTGGACTTTCTATTTTTAATGATGTCAGATTAGTGAGTCCGGCAATATCATCTACACTTGAAGCATGTGTTCCACGTATTTCAAGTTTTGTAAGTCCTGTAAGTCCTTTTAATGGTGACAGATCAGAAAAAGTACCTTCTGGTACTTGTCCATCATTGTAATATGAATCCCAGATAATCAGCTCTGTAAGACCTGTAAAGTTCTCAAGCCCTGATATGTCTTTTATGAACTCATACTTACCATATGGTGCCTTTATTCTAAGTGACTTTACAGACTTAATATCTTCTTCATTCATAGTAATCTGCATCTTGTCATCATCGGTAGTAATATCCATATTACTTAAATTACTTACCACCTGTTCATACACTATTGAGTCCTTAAATGTTATTGTTACTTTGTTGGCTGCATACGCAGTCTGTGATGACATACACAATGTAAACACCATCACCAGTGCCAACACAAGCACTGAAATTCTTTTTATTGCTTTCACAAAATTCCCCTCCTTTAAATTGTAAAAAGTCATATTGATTTTATACCTATTGTATACATATGTCAAATTATTTTATTAACAACTCTTTATAATATAAAGAAATCAGGGATTCCAGTTATATTTAATAACCGAAATCCCTGATTTTTTATATTAATATTCTTTATTATTCTATCATCTTAGAAAAGGCTCTTAACAGTGTTAACTACATTCTCTACAGTGAATCCGAAATGCTCGAATAACTGGTTAGCCGGGCCTGAAGCTCCGAAGCCCTTCATGCAGATAACCTTTCCGTCAAGTCCTACATATCTGTACCAGCCGAAGTCTGAAAGTGCCTCAACTGCAACTCTCTTTCTTACACTCTTAGGAAGGACTGATTCCTTGTATTCCTCTGACTGCTTCTCGAATACATCCATAGATGGCATACTAACTACTCTTACATCTATTCCTGCATTCTTAAGCTCTGCCTTTGCAGATACAGCCAGGTTAACTTCAGAACCACTTGCAATAATAATTCCATCTGGAGTCTCTTTATCAGAATCCTCAAGAATATATGCACCCTTAAGTGCTTCCTTAGATGAACCTGCCATCTGTGGAAGATTCTGTCTTGTAAGAACTAATGCTGTTGGCTCATCCTTAGATTCAATGGCATATTCCCATGCAAGTGCTGTCTCTGTTCTGTCACATGGTCTGAATACTGTGAAGTCCGGCATTGAGCGGAATGCTGCAAGCTGCTCAATTGGCTCATGTGTAGGTCCGTCCTCACCAACTCCGATACTGTCATGTGTGAATACATATATAAGTGGCAGTTTCATAAGTGATGTAAGTCTTGCCATTGGCTTTGTATAATCACTGAATACGAAGAATGTTGCAACGAATGGTCTTAATCCACCATGAAGTGCAAGTCCGTTACCAATTGCTGCCATAGCCTGCTCTCTTACACCAAAGTGAAGGTTAGTTCCTGCGTAATTCTCCTTAGAGAAATCTCCTGCATCCTTCATATTAGTCTTATTAGATGGTGCTAAATCTGCCGAACCACCGATAAGGTTAGGCATTACATTCTTAATCATGTTAAGAATTGTTCCACTTGAACTTCTTGTTGCTTCTGCCTTCTCTGGCTTTGCAAGGTATTCCTCAGAATTGAATAAATCGGACATATCACATCCATTGTAGTACTTATCCCAGAGTTCCTTCATCTCAGGAAACTTCTCACAGTATTCAGCAAAAAGCTTATTCCATTCTTCTTCCGGTTCAGCCATTCTTGCAGCTATCTCTTTATAATGGTCATATACTTCCTGTGGTACTTCAAAATCACCCTTGCATGGCCAGTTAAGATTTTCCTTAAGTGCTGCAACATTATCAATACCAAGAGGCTCACCGTGTGCGCTTGCCTTACCCTGCTTTGCAGGACAGCCGTATCCGATAAGTGTATTAACTTTGATAAGTGAAGGTCTTTCCTTATCAGCCTTAGCCTCCTCAATAGCCTTGCCGATTGCTTCGATATCATTGCCATCAGCAACCTCGATTGTCTGGAAGCCAAATGCTTCGAATCTCTTCATTACATTTTCAGTAAATGCAATATCTGTGCTTCCCTCAATTGATATATTGTTAGAATCGTAGAATACAATAAGCTTTGAAAGACCTAATGTTCCTGCAAGTGAGAAACACTCTGATGAAATACCTTCCATCATACAGCCGTCTCCACCAAGTACATATGTGTAATGGTCAACTACATTGTATCCTTCCTTATTAAATACAGATGCAAGATGTGCTTCTGCTATAGCCATACCTACTGCCATAGCCATACCCTGTCCAAGAGGTCCTGTTGTTGCTTCAACACCAACTGTATGACCATACTCTGGATGTCCAGGTGTCTTAGAACCCATCTGTCTGAAATTCTTCACATCATCTAATGAAAGATTACCAATTCCAAGTAAATGGAACAATGAATAAAGAAGCATTGAACCATGTCCGCCAGAAAGAACGAATCTGTCTCTGTTCTCCCACTTAGGATCAGCCGGATTGTAATTCATATGGTTAGTCCACAATTCATAAGCTGTTGGTGCAGTTCCAAGCGGAAGTCCAGGATGTCCTGAATTAGCCTTCTGGATTGCATCTGCTGACAATACCCTGATTGCATTAATTGACATTTCATCGATGTTAGTCATAGTTTCCTCCCTGTGTAAGCACATCTGTGCATAATATTATAAGTTATCTGTCTTTAAAATCTGCCTCTGTCAAGAATATAACATCACCATTCTCGCTTCTCTTCTTCTTAAGTCCACCAAAGAATCTTCTTGATGCTCTTCTTTCAGAGTTGACAATTGCCTGATTGATTATTTCCTTGATATCATCAAGTTTAATATTATCATTCACATTATGAAGTTTGTCAATCTTAAGATACAGTTCCAGTAATGCATCATCATCAACCTCATACTGTCTCTTTCTTGCGAATCTCTTCGCCATCTCAACAAGCTCATTAACTGTGTACTGCTTAAGAACAATTCTGTGATTGAATGTCTTGGTAAGCTCAGGATTAAAGTTGATAAGAACATTCATGTCTGTATCTGAATCTTCAAATATGACAATCATTCTTCCTGTATCCTGTTCAAGACAGTTAAGCAGTTCATTAATTCTCTTAGGCTGGATTGTTCCTGCGCCTTCAACGATAAGAGCTGTTCCCTTAAGTCTTCCCATTGCCTTGGCAATACCTCTCTGGTTAATACTCTCTCCTGATGTCTTAGCAATCTTCTTTGGCTGGTCTGGATATAAAGTATTAATAGCTCTTATTATAGTTCTTGCAAGGTCTGTCTTATCAGAACTTGAATTACCAGAAATAAGAATATTTCCTGATGCTGATGAATTCATCTGCATTTCATCGTCAATTGTATCGAAAAGATCAGCTAACTGTTCCTCAAGTCCTGGCATATCTCTGTACTTTCTGAATATCTTTGCCAGCTCCCCTGTAAGCTTCTTCTCTATCTGCTCAGTTTCTTCAATCTCTTCTTCCATAGTCAATGGCTGTTCTTCTTCCTGTCTGGTGAATGGAATTACTGTTTCTTCCGGCTCAACACCTGCAGCTACCTCATCTAGTACAACAGCCTCCTCACCTTCTTCTTTATTGTCTTTATTATCAATATCTTCATTCATAATTGAATTGATATCTGAAATCATTGATTCTGACACAGTTGGTATCTGTGCTGTAACTAAAGGAATATCTTCATTCTCTATAGCAGTTGCTGCCTGCTCTAGTCTCGCTGCAGCCTTACCTGTTCTTATTGCAAGATCCATTCTCGCAGAATCAACTGCCATCTGTGCAAGAGCTGCTCTCTTTGCTCCTTCCTTATCAATCTCCTTACCATCAGCCAGTGCTTCTGCTTTCTTCTGCTCTACCAGCTTTTCATAAGCTGCACTTTTCTCGTCTTTCTCATCAAGATAACGCTCAAGCTCTGACTTGGAGAATTCCTTAGTATCCTGCTTGCCATACTTTTCTTCTCTTACAGACTGCATCCACTCTGTTATATCCATCTGGCCTTCAATCTGGTCATCATCTTCCTGAACTTCTGCATCATCATTAACAACCTGTTCAGCTACAGGAGCCGGAGTCTTAACCTCCTCTGCAGGCTGTTCTTCCTTATTCTTAGAAGCTGGTACAAATGTCTTAACATCAGCATCTTCTTCCTCATCACCGAACAAGTCACTCATCTTGGCAGCTAGCTCTTCCTGAAGATTTCTTGTATCATATAAATTGTTATATTCAGGTACAGGAACATTAATATCTATATTCTCTGCTTCCTTATTGATTCTTTCCTCAGCTTCTTTTCTCTGTTCAGCTTCGTCTTCTTTATTGATCTGCTCATAGTTATCAGCTAACTTCTGCTTTGCATTCTCAATAAGCTCCTTAAGTGAGATATTTGCCTTATTAATCTCGCTTGAGAAATTCTTCTCTCCATCTTTGCTAAGTGTCTCAGAAACCTCTGGCTTCTCCACCTGAGGAGTCTCTATCTTAGACATAACAACAGAGCTGTCCTTAGTATTATCTGCATCTTCATCCTTATTCAGAGCTTTCATTAAAAATGCTTTGATATCATCATTCTGGTCGTTCTGTACAAGGTCTATTGAAAGAGGTCCTTCCTCCTGTTCCTTAGCAAACTCAGGAACATTCAGACTTACCTCTGGCACTGGCTGTTTACCAGTTGATTTCTGTTCTTTCTCATCTTCTTCACGGAAAACATCTTCAACTTCATCTCTCTTAAGATTAGCAAGTTCCTTCTGCTTTGCAAAAAGCTCTTCCTTAGTTGCCTCTATATCTTCCTTTCTTTTTCTTACATCTTCTAAGATACCTTTCTGTGTCTTAGTAAGAACAACACCAAGCTTTTCCTTTAACTGTACTGCTTTCTCAACGTATATACCATCCTGAAACCACAGAACGATATTATCACATGTCTTAATACATTCTTCTTTTCTTCCAGTCTTATAATACAGCTTTGCAAGCTCATACATATACTTCTCATCAATCTCATGCTCCCTGTAATCCTCTAAGATTCCTACAAGTTCATTATCTGATGCATTCTGTGCCTTTCTAAGATCATAATACAGGATGAATCTGCTCACATCATGCTGTGAAGATTTGCTGTATTCTTCATAAAGCTCGTTAGCATTATCAAAATCTCCAACTTTAATAAAGAATTCAGTAAGCTTATAAACCAGCTTTCTTCCGCCAAGGTTTCTGTTATAAGCAAGAATTGCCATGTCTCTTGCTTCTTCATAGTCCCCGACTGCTTCCTGCACATTAATGGCTGTGGCAAGTGCCTGCCAGTCTTTAACCTTAGTCCAGTTAATATCCTTAGCTATGGCTGCCGCTTCTGTGTATTCCTTTTTCGCTGCCAGCTTCTTAATCTGGTCTATCTTAATTCCTAATTCGTATTTATTCATGATTATATATTCCTCATTCCAATGCTTACTTGATGAATGTTGTGAATAATTTATTTATCGCATTTTACAACTCATTAAAGTTTAGCACAGCCTAAGTTCATTGTAAACCAAGTTCACAGAATTGTTACAAATATGTTACAAAAAATCAAATGTAGCCTGTTCGTAATCCATTCTCGTGTATTCCAATTCTGATTCCTTCGTGCTGCTGTAATAATCAACAACCACAGTCTGCTGCCTTGAATCTACCAGCTTCTGACCTAGTATGTAATTAACATCGAATCTTCCTGTAATAGCAGGAGTTGCACCTCTTGCCGGAACAATAAGCTGAACATGATTAGTTGCAAGCAGCTTGAATATTGGCTCCCATATGTATATATCCTTTGCCGCACCGAATGGGTTATCTATGAATATTGTCTTACCCTCAACACCTTCATTACCTGAAGAATTCATATTAGATATGTAGTTGATAATCGCAATAAGGAACTGGATATATATACCCTGTGACTGTCCTGTTGAGCCAACCGCTTCCTCATATCTTAAATAACGGCTCTGGTCCTTGATTCTCTCTCTCTTATACAGATTAATTCTGATTGAATTCATATCTGTGACAATAACTGAGAAAAGTCTCTTCCATGACAGTCTGTTTCTTATATACTTGAGTCTTTCCGCAGGCTCTTTAAAACTTTCCGCCATAAAAACAGTTTCATCAATATATTCAGACATCTTTTCCTTATATAATTCTTCCTTTATATAAGGAATCTGCAAACTGATTATTGCAATCTGTTCTCCGTCAAGATTGATATTAGACAACTGTGGCAGACGGTCAAGCTCAGTCTTAATATTACTGCATGTCTGGATACAACGATTTTCAAAGTTATCCTTAATCATCTGCATATCCTCTATACCCTTGGCAATGCGGTCTTTTTCTAACTGTATAAATGTGTTCGTCTCATTTAACGATTCAATCATACTTCTGGTCTTAGCCACATTTTCAGGAACATTAAGTGATATCCTTACTTCATCAGCAAGCTCAACTGCATTAAATCCGTTAAGCAGGTCAATAAGCTTAGATTTATTCTTATTAAATTCATCAACCTTCTTATACTCTAATCTGGTAATTGAAGCATATTCTTTATGAACAGCCTCATATTCTTTAAGGTCAGCCGTTATTTCGACAGCATCCTCAGGACGGAATTCTTCTGGAACATGCATGCCCGCATCAGACACGATTCTTTCAAGGTCTTTTCTGCATACAAGAATGTCTTTTAATGAATCAGACATCTGTCTGCGTGTCTTTTCCTGAACCTTGGTGTTATCCTCTAACTTCTTAATAAGTACCTTGTGCTGTGTAATGAATTCATCCGGGTCATCGCATGGGAATTCATTAAAGCTTCCATAATTATTCTCAATCTGGTTAATACCATGTGCGATACTTCCCTCAAGTCTGTTAAGAAGTGCTTCCTGTGACTCAAGCTCTTCCCTTACAGAATCACTGCTCTTCACAAGATTATTAAGAGCATCCTTGGCATTCCTTAACTGCTGTGATCCTGCTGCCATAATCCCACCGGCTTCATACTTTGCCTTAATATCGTCAAATGTATAACCTCTGTACTCTATTGCATCACGACATTTGTTCATAGATGCAGACAGATGGTTCATCAGCGCCTGCTTATCTGCAAAGTCACTGTTCTTCTGTGAAAGTGCTGTCTTTAATCCGGTGAATCTGCTCTCTATTTCATCCTTATCAAGACGGTATGTATCGTCATCGATTTCTATTGAAACATTTTCATCATAATAAGGTGCGTACTGCTCCTCCCATGACTTAATGATTTCATCATATGCCTTTCTTGTACTGTCCTCGAAATCTCTCGCGGTATCATACTCAGAATTAGCAGAAGCTGCTGCCTCCTCGCACTCATATATGCGGTTTCTTGCACTGTCCACATCAGCCTTCAGTCCCTTTAAGCGCTCATACTTTTTATCTATAGAAGTATTCATCTCCATAATACGCGAGAGCAGGCTGCATGCTGTTTCCTTCTCTTCTATATCATCTCTTGTCTGTGCGAGGTTCCTTGAAAGCTGCTCTTTAACCTCATTTAACACACTTCTCTTCTTCTCAGCCTCAATAATTGCAGCCTCGCTGTCAGCAATCTTTAATCTGATTGCTTCTGCCTCGGACGCATCCACCTTTCCAGACACAGCATTATATACAAGTGCAAATGTATAATCATTCCACACAAGCTCCATTCTGTCGGCCAGCTTTCCTGCCTGCGCCTTATGCGACTCAAGCTCCTCCTGTGCAAACTTAATCTGTGTCTCAAGCTTTGCCTCATCACGCAGGAACGACATATCCTTTAATGCGAATACAATCAGGTCTTTGTTAATCTCTAACTTAGTATCAATAAGCACCTGCTCGCTTATAACAGGATAAGCAGCCGCACCCTTGCCAAAATCCTTAAGCATCTCATCTGCTTTGATTCTCTCGAAATCGTTCTTTATTATAAATGCGTACTCAATGAAAGGTGTTCTCTTTAATACATCTCTTTTCTGTCCTGCATTCAGTGCTGCAAACCACTCATGTCCCTCAACAACATCTGAACCGTACTGGCTCTCAAGGTATTCCTTAAGCCTGTCTCTTTCAGGACTCTTACAGATATATGTTCCCTTTCTTGCATTGTCAATAAAGCTATCAAGTTCCTGGGCTGCCTTACACTCGTCTGTATATTCACTGCGCATCTTCTGGTAAGTCTCAAGAATAACCGAAAGCATTGCCTCGTCATTATCTGCACTGTATATTTCACGGATTTTGCCCATGCGCTCGTTATCAGCATTTCCAGCCTCATCAGCCTTTTCAAGCTTTTCTGACTGCTCTGTAAATATATCAATAAGTGCTTTATTGGCAGATATTGTCTCATTAAGTGACATTAACTGCTGCTGCACATCATTGAATTTTTCGGACATTCTTGTCTCTTCATTCTTTAACAGTTCTTTATCCCTAAATGACTTATCATATTCTTCAGACGCATTTTCACATACGACAGTTCCTGCCTCTGATAAATATGCTCCAAGCTGTGCCTGTAATTCCTGTATCTCATTCTCAAGATTATCAGAAAGACTGCCAAGACCTGCCGCCTCTTTGTCAGCATTTCTAAGGTTATCCTTAGACTCTGATAATCTGACTTCCAGAGCCTTAACACGGTTAGCTGCTATATCAAGCTTTTCCTTAAGTCTTCTGGTCTCTGTCTCATAGAATTTTCTGTAACCTGCAGCAAGTATCTTTAACTCTGCTGTTATATCCGTATCTTCTCTTAATCTGTTATCTATCGCAATCTGAAGTCCTTTATAAGACTTCTCGTATTCTGCATAATCTTTATAATCACCCGCAGACTCCATCAAAGAAAGCTTTCCTCTTGCCTCTTCAATTGCAGCGTTCTTGAGTTCAAGTGCCTTTCTTGTCTCATTAACAAGGCTCTCAACTCCTGCCATCGAATTCTTTTCAGACATAACCTCTGCAACTGCTATAGCTTCCTTCTCGTGTGCAAGCTCATCATACATCTTAGTGATAAGGTCATCCTGACTCTTAAGTTCCTTATCCTTCTTATCACTTTCCCGCATAGCAACAAGAAGCAGGTCATATAGCTGCTTCTCTATTTCTTCTTTTCTGTTGTAAAATGCTTCATATGTCGACAGATATTCTTTAAAACTGTCGATAGCTGCAATCTGGCTGTCATATGCTCCAAGCTGTGAGTGTTTCTTTGAAAGCTCCACTAACTTGTCCTTAATATCCATAAGAGTCTGAGCCATCATGCCCTCATCATTATCAACTGACAGCTTGTTATTGAAGGATTTCTGGATAATCTCCTCTATAAGCAGATCCTCAACAACCTTACGGCTTGTCTTATAATTTGACTCGAAATATGTTCTTACATGTCCCTCTGTCTTGTTAATTCCACGCACAATTTCCCATGCACTCTCATATATTCCGTAGTTGCTTATGAAGCTCTGGTAATCACCTTTTCTGTCAAATATCTTAACAACATATTTGTACCCGCCCTTCTCAAGGTCACGAAGATAAGCCTTAAGTCCGTTATATGTAATTCTCTCTCCATTACTTACAAGTGGAAGATTCTTAATATCGTTATCGCCAAACTCCCTGTAGAATATGCAGTAATTAAAGTATTCAACACTTGCTGTCGGTGCAGCTGTCTGTTCCTGTCCATCCTGATTCTCATCGTCTGTGCCTCTTCCCTTTCTTGCACAGAAACCAGTTGTCATGAACCTGAAACCATCCTTCTGATAACATGGATCTAACTTCCACTCAACCAAAGAATGAATACATGTATTACCGCTTCCCTGTCTGAAAAGCTTCTCAATAGGCTGCTTGTCATCAAGTGTGCAGTTAGGAAGCATATTCTGCATAAGAAGCAGCATAAGCAGACTCTTACCACCGCCATTGGCAAGGTCATATATAGTATTCTGGCAGTTGAAGCGCATCACGAAATCGTCGTACACCTGTGTACCGAAATTATATTTAACATTATTAACTCTGATTCTGTTAATCTGTGGCATCGCGTCCTCCATTCATAAGTTCGGCAAATCGTCCTCTGTAATCATCAAAATAATTCTCTATAAGACTTCTGAATCTGTCTGTCGGATAATATCTGTCCTGACTCTCAACTAAAAGTTCCTGCTCAACGCAGAAATTAAGCACAAGCTTTACCATACCCGACTTTGAATTTCTTGCTGCTCTCGCTCCTGTCTGATCTTCTACTGTTGTCACCGGAAGCTCGTCCCATGTAAGTGCTATCTGCTTAAAACTGTTCTCCTCAACCTCATCAAGCACAAGCCCTGCGCTCTTATCGACAATACCGCCTGTTGTCTTATCAACATTTTTAATGACGTCCTCAAGTCTTATGAACTCAGCATAAGTAGAACTCATTGTATCTGAATAAAACTCTGTTATTATGTTGTAGATTATGAAATACGCAAGATATAATTCTTTATTAACTCTTAACCCAAGTACATTTCTTAATTCCTCGTTGGAATATCCAAACACCCTGTTATTATCACCCGCACTCACATACAGGCCATTGTTATATTCGTATATGTTAAGATTAAGTTTCTTTAATGACATATGAACTATGTCATACACTTCTGCATTATTATTGTATTCCTGATAAAGAGCTGCATTGTCGCCCCTCTCAGACACATTTTCCCCTGTGATAAGCTTAGAAACTATATCCAGTGCCTTATCTAGATTTCTATTCTCCATGTGCTTCCTTTCGTACCAATTCAACATCTGCCATCATACAGTTATCCGACAATATAACCTGCCCGCTAAGCCCTTTTCTTATTGCAAATGTAAAGCTTTCCGTATCTTTAAAGCCTTCTTCTAAGTATGCATCAAGAAATGTATCTTCTCCCACATCACTGCCAAGCTGGTACTCATCCTTCTGGCACAGATTAACAAAGAAAGAGAAGAAATCTGCATTTCTTAAAACCTGCTCACCATACGCCCTCTTCATTGCATCTGCGAACTGACCGAGTGTTATAATGTCCGATTTTTTCAAACACGCAATGAGATTTTTCATAAGGAATACGTAATTATCCTTAATTCTCTTTTCTTCAATCTCATCTGCAAACTCAATATCTTCCGGTCTTTCATTGCTTATAAGCTCCTTCTCCTCATATCTTGGGGGCTTCACCATAAGCGCATCATCAATGCTTATCAGGTCAAATGTCTTTCTTATGTTCGGCTTTAGAAGCGGACTTAACATTGTGACTAATATATCTGCATTGTCCCTCTTAATCATATCTGAAAGTGCCGATGTGAAATCCATATGGCTTCTTAATCTGCCAAGCTTGGCGCGTCTTACTGCATCATCGGTCATCTTCTGCATTTCTGTACAATCTTTTAACAGCTCGCTGTGCCTGTTCATCGCCTGCTTAAGCTGTGTCTCAAGACTGTATATCTCGTTCATTGTCCTGTAATAGCTTTCTCCTGTGCTACCCGATGCATTAAGCTTCTCGATTGATTTCGCAATAAGGTCACGGTTCTTCTTAAAAAGCTTTTCCTCATCATCAAACCATTTCATTCCTGTCTTGACGAATTCCTCATAAGCCTCTATTCCTGCAAATACATCGCCCGACAGAATTGTCAGCACTTCATTCTTCTTTAACTTAAGGCGGTTGACCTCTTCGTTGATTCTTTCAACCACTTCAACTCCGCCACGGAAGTTCTGTGAATTAATCATTTTTTCAAGAAGAAGCTGGGATACGCTTATCCTGCTCTCGTCCTTGATTTCCTTGGTATCAAGATAGAATTCAATAGCATCAGGGCTTATCGAATACCACACAGTATTGTCTCTTATCGAACTCTCGATTATCTTCATTCTTGATACTCTCTTTTTCCTGTCCACCGGATCAAAATACGAGAATTCAAATGGCCTGCCATCATTCTTTATCTTGTCAAATATATAATCAGCAATCTCCTTGCTGTCCTGTTCATTCAAATCAAGCCCGAAATCTCTCTTAAGTATCAGCCTTAAGAAATCGAGATATTCGGGATATGTAACATCCTTTTCCTTAAAATTATTCTCCTCTATAAAGAAACGGAGAACCGCCATAACTATATAGCCCATATCAAGGATTTCGTATTTGCCATCCTTGAAATTAGAAAATGATGTGTCTATCAGTCTGAAGAAAGGATAATATTTCTTCAGATTAAGCATTCGTTCACGGTGATCCGATATGATATCACCTGTCATATTCTCTGCCATAGTATTCTTCATTTCTGCGCACGCATTTTACACATATTGTCTTAACGCCCGGTGCGCCAGGACATTAAGCTTAAAGCTTGGTTCTTCACCAAATTTAAAGCTCGGTTCTTCCATCTAATGCTCTTAAAAGTGTAACCTCATCGATATATTCAAGATCGCCGCCGACAGGAACTCCGCTTGCAATTCTTGTCACCTTAATTCCTGTTGGCTTTATCATTTTGCTTATGTACATTGCTGTTGTCTCACCCTCCAGATTGGAATTAGTTGCGATAATAACCTCGTCAACATCTCCCTGAAGCCTTACCATAAGCTCCTTTAACCTGATATCAGCCGGTCCTATTCCAAGCATCGGGCTTATTGCTCCATGAAGAACATGATATACACCCTCGTACTTTCCTGTCTTTTCATATGCCGCCATATCTCTTGTATGTTCAACTACCATAATTGTCTTATGGTCTCTTTTCTGGTCGCGGCATATCGGACACAGTTCTTCATCTGTAAGTGTAAAACACTCCTTACAGTAGTGTATATGCTGCTTTGCATCAATCATTGTGTCTGCAAGTCTCTTAACCTCAGACTCAGGCATGTTTATAATGTGAAATGCCAGGCGCTGGGCACTCTTCGCCCCAACCCCTGGTAATCTCGACAATTCTTCAATTAATCTGTTAATATGACCACTGTAGATGTCCATTAGAATAAGCCTCCGCCTAATCCTCCAAGTCCTCCAGTAATCTTAGCCATCTGTGCCTGTGACTCTTCTTCGCATTTTCTTAAAGCTTCATTAGTAGCTGCTACAATTAAGTCCTCAAGCATCTCTACATCATCCGGATCAACTGCTTCAGGGTCAATCTTAACCTTAGATACTTCTCTCTTACCTGTAACAGTTACCTCAACTACTCCGCCGCCTGCTGTAGCACTGAATTCCTTATTTTCAAGCTCTGCCTGCTGCTCCTCCATCTGACGCTGCATTCTCTGTGCCTGCTTCATCAGATTATTCATATTACCAGGCATTCCTCCTGGAAAACCACCTCTTTTAGCCATTATATAAATTCCTCCTTATCATCTACTTCTATATCTATGCCTACGAGTTCCTTAAGATCCACGAATCTGCTGTGGAAATCCTCATCATCGTTAAGCTTAGTCACTTTAATTGAAACCCTTACTCCTGTTCTCTCCTCAATGACATTCTCTATGCTCTCCATAACTTCCTGTCTGCTGAGTGAATTATAGGCACTAAGTGATTCTACCATAATTTCAAGACTAATTCCATCTTCTGCTAATGTAACATGTGCAGCCTGTAAAAATGTCTGATTAACCGGATCATCTATCGTTGCAATGATATCCTTCCAGCCTGCCGCAATTGCCTTAACATCTTCCGGAACAGCGTCATATACACGCTTAACTACAGGCTTCTTTGGAGTCTGCTGCTGTACTGCTGCCTGGCCTCCCGCAGCACCTGCATTTACAAGTCTGCCGCTTTTAATATCATCAAGTACTTTCTGTAACTGCCCTTCAAGCATTGTTACACGGCTTACAACATCGCCGATATCCTGACTGTTATCCATTGCCGGACGCATCAGCTTTATAAATGTTATCTCTGTCTTAACTCTTTTCTGTGTAGAAAACTTCAGGTCATTCGATAATTCTGACAACACTCTTATATAATACATAAGTGTATCTATATCTACATTCTGTGCATCTTTCTTCAGGTCTTCAAGATTATCTGCTGATACTTCTATTACGTCTTCAATTCTTTCTGCATCTTTGGTTGTCTTAATAAGAAGCAGATTTCTAAGATACCATATAAAATCTGTAACAAATTGTGAAAGGTCTCTTCCCTGCATTATCAAATCTTCCATAAGTGACATGCACACAGCAACATCTCCTGACAGGATTGTTGAAAGCATTTTACTAAATACCGCCGTGTCAACTGCCCCAAGTACATCTAATACATTTTCATACTTAAGGTCTTTCCCCAGATAGAATGCCAGACACTGGTCTAACAGACTTAACGCATCTCGCATAGAACCATCTGCAGCTTTGGCAACATATTTTATTGCCTTATCCTCTACATTCAGTCCCTCCGCCTTCATAAGTTCTGACAGCCTGCCTGCAATTGTCTCTATTGTTATCCTATGGAAGTCATATCTCTGACATCTTGAAAGGATTGTAATAGGAATCTTCGCCACTTCTGTAGTAGCCAGTATAAATATTACATATGCAGGAGGTTCTTCCAATGTCTTTAACAGTGCATTGAACGCTCCTATAGAAAGCATATGAACCTCATCAATTATATAGACTTTGAATCTTCCTTCTGTCGGTGAGTACTGTACTTCTTCTCTTATCTGTCTTATATTATCGACACCATTATTAGATGCCGCATCTATCTCTATTACATTCATGCTTGTTCCAGCCGCAATCGCCTTGCATGTCGGACACTCCCCACAAGGATTGCCATCAACCGGATGCTCACAATTAACTGCCTTCGCAAATATCTTGGCAACTGATGTCTTACCAGTTCCTCTCGTTCCGCAGAACAGATATGCATGGCCTATTCTGTCTGCATTAATCTGATTTCGCAGAGTTGTTACTATTGTATCCTGTCCTTTGACATCATTAAAATTGTCCGGACGCCATTTTCTGTATAAAGCCTGATATGACATGGTTACCTCCCTCTGCGCTGTCTTTACTTTCGCAGCCCTTAACCTCATGCGTAAAACCATCCGCCTCCGGCGTCTGCCGCTGCTTCGCAGCTTATGTTTTACTTATGTCGGTTAAGTTCCTGCTTCGCAGGATAATTTAGGAATATCATACAGTTTCTTACATGCAAGCATGACGAATCTGCCTGACATTCCTAAATTAGCTGCGACGAGTAACATTTTAATAACAAAAGCCGTGCGTCCGGCTTCGAACTGATATCCACAGACGTTACCGATGCAGTTAGCTCGATCCAGGCACCCTTTCAACACCCGGAAGGTCCCACTTAATGCTGCTTCATTCCTGACCTGACATGGTTCGTGGATTTCCGTCGTGAAAGACCCAAATGTCAACACCACTTACACCGGGCTGCTCCATAAATATCAGCCCTCTGCCGAACATCACCCCTGCTATAGCGGATTGCAGGTTCAAGGTGCCGCTACTACCCCGGCTGCACGGTATTTCAATTATACTTGTTATATATGCTTGTTGTCAAGGTGTGAAGCGTTGACAAAATAAAACAGCTAAATAAGCCAGTCCCTAAGAATCATTTCCTAAGGACTGGCTTTAGCAATCCTTGTCAGAACAGGCGGCAAAACCAACTTCTTACCACTCCCGAATATCACCAGAAACTTGCCAAAACCTACTATCCTCTATCAACTTCGCTATTGCGTAGGTCTTTTCAAGCACTGTGAGACTGTCATCCCCTCTTGCTAACCTACTCAATCATTATATTCTTGCCTTTTCGTAGGTCTTTTTCCAAACTTTCTTCTATTTAATGATACTCTTCCCCCTCCAAAGACCTACTACCTCCACTGTTTTAACTTGATTAGTAGGTTTTTCTCGCTCCTCCACGTCATTCTCTCATAATTTCGACCCACTCATTCTGCATATTATGCGGCTTGCGTAGGTCTTTCCCGCTGCAACATACTACAACACGCTGCACCAGCAACACCCCTCACAAAATAAGCAACACCTCACGCACCAAAAAGACAGCCTCCACAATCCCTGCAGAAGCTGCCTAAAACATATCTCTACATATTATCCCTGTTCGTTATCTTTATGTTCTTCATACCTCGGGAGCTCAACTATAACCGCCTCATGATGAACAGCCGGAAGGAATTTCTCCATCACTTCCTTAGTCTTTAACTTAAGGCTTGATGTATTAATGCAAGGATGGCAGCCGAGAGTTTCTCCCTCAAGCACTTCCTTATCCATCAGTAACTGCACATGGTTATCCGTATCATTCATAAGTCCCATTATGGATACCGAACCCGGTGTTATATCAAGGAATTCCTCCATATATGATTCATCTGCAAATGAAAGTCTCGCTGAATTAATCTGCTTACTCAGATCCTTTGTTTTAAATGGCTTGTCACCCGGCATCATAAGCATATAAAAATTCGTCTTCTGTCTGTTACATAAGAAAAGATTCTTACATATAAGTGTGTCCAGAATCTTATCTATGTCATTACACACTTCCATTGTTGTAGCAGGCTCATGGTCTGTTCTGTAATATTCCATTCCAAGCTTGTCCAACAGATCATATACTCTGATTTCTTTTTCTAATCTTCCTGTTTCATCGGCAGGGCTTCCTTTAATAAGTTCCATGATATTTCTCCCTGACAATCTGATATTCCGTTATTCCGACTATCTCATAATCTGATAATCTACTCAAAATAATACAGATATACATCCTCAAGGTCAATATTATCTCCAACTTTTACTGCTTCTTCTGGCAGCTCATCACCTACAACTCTTAACGCAAGACCGTTCTTTCTCTGTCTGATATTGCCAATCTTGTATTCCTTCTGCAGCTCGCCGACCTCGTCAAGCGTGCATGTTATCTCACCGACTTTTCCAGCCATGCTTTCAATAAGCTCAACAGGTGTTCCTGTCGCAATTATCTCTCCGCTCTTTAGAAGAAGTACTTTATCAGCAATACATTCAATATCACTTACAACATGAGTTGCAAAAAGAATTATCTTGTCCTTAGACAACTCTGCAATATAGTTTCTGATTGAAATTCTCTCTTTAGGGTCAAGTCCTGCTGTCGGCTCATCAAGTATAAGAATCTTAGGATTACCAAGAAGTGCCTGCGCAAGCAGCACTCTCTGCTTCATTCCTCCTGAAAATCCTCCAATCTTCTTATATGCAACCTTAGTAAGATTAACTACCTCAAGCAGCTCGTCAATCTGCTGGTTGACTGTCTTAACAACCTCATTGCCATTGTCATCAGTAGTCTTAATCTTCTTAACCCCCTTAATCTCTGCCATATATTTAAGAAATGCTTTAGGCGAAAAATCCTCATAAAATCCCTGCTGCTGCGGCATGTATCCAACCAGACCCCTGAACTGTTTGCCAAGCTTTAATATATCTTCCTCGGCACTGTCCTCTCCAAAAAGAATACTTCCGCCATTCATCTTGTCTCTTGATACATTATCAGTGATAAGATTAATCATCGTACTCTTTCCTGCTCCATTAGCACCAAGAATACCATATACTCCCGGTGTAAATGTATAATTAATCCCCTTCAGTGCCTGAACTGTACCATAAGTTTTCTTTAAATTTCTCACCTCTAATTTCATACCCTATACCTTCTCTTTCCTAATGATTTTCCAACCTTCATCATAACCAGCATAATAATAAGCTCAGCCACTAACTCTGACACATAACGCACAATCATGAATTGTCCTACCGATGCATGAAGTATAAGACTTTTGATAGCTCCGATACTGCCTACTTATATAATCATTATACTACTAATCTGTGCCAGTGCAATCATAATTCTACACACGTTCCCTCCTTTTATTATTAATACGAAAAATGTTCCAGATAAGTTGACGCATTTTCACAAAAAAGTTAAAATTTTTATAATATTTTGTGGAGGATAATCTAGTGGAGAATACTCAGGTGATTTTTGAAAAAGATGATTACAGATATATGAAACAGGCAATCACACAGGCTAAGAAGGCTTATAAACTCAATGAAGTGCCTATCGGCTGTGTGATTGTGTATGAAGGAAAGGTTATAGGAAGAGGCTACAACCGCCGTAACACTGATAAAACCTCTCTCGGCCATGCCGAGATTACTGCAATTAAGAAAGCCAGCCGCTACATGAACGACTGGCGGCTTGAGAACTGCACTTTATATGTTACGCTTGAACCATGTCAGATGTGTGCAGGTGCTATTGTTCAGGCAAGAATTCCAAGAGTTGTTATCGGTTCCATGAATCCCAAAGCCGGATGTGCCGGTTCTATACTTAATATCTTACAGATTCCCACATTCAATCACCAATGTGAGATCACTAAAGGTGTATGTGAAGAAGAATGTTCAGAAATGCTCACAACATTTTTCAAGGAACTGCGCAAAAGCAAGAAAAAGAATACTACTTTCACTACTGATGGAGAATGATTATGAAATTTGAATACACTTTTGAAGGCATGAAGCTTAAAGTACTTGATGAAACATTTGCAGGAAAAGTACTTGAGTTCTACAGCAGAAACCGCGAAGAATTCGACAGATACGAAGCTGCCAAGCCCGATAATTTCTATACAACAGAATATATTGCAGCCACGCTTAAAGCTGAATATGCTGCTTTACTAAAGGGTGAATTTGGTAGATTCTTTCTTTTTTCTGACGATATGCCTGGTGAAATTCTCGGCTCTGTATCTTTTTTTGGTGTTACAAGCATTAACCGTTCATGCCGCATAGGATATAAGATTGATAAGAATTACCGCCAGTTAGGACTTGGAAGCCTTATGGTTAAACATATGCTTGAGATTCTTACACGCGAAAAGGAGATGCACAGGATTGAAGCTTACATTCACCCTGAAAACATCTCCTCTATTAATCTTGTCAAATCTCTTGGCTTTATATCTGAAGGTACCGCCTACTCCTATGTAAAGCTTAACGGCTCATGGCAGGATCATTTAAGATTCGTCTATATCTCCTGATACCAGTATCCGAAATATGGATTGGCATAGTCACTCCTGTGACTCTTCTTAAAATTATTAAAGCCAAACATTGAAGCCATGTAACGTTCACGGTTGCAGTACATTCCCGGAACGCCAATGAAATATTTAGTATTATCAAGGTTATCGCGCACTCTTCCAAAAAGTATGTGTCTGAAATTATAATAGCCATGCAGCAGGAAGCTGTTTCCCGCGATGTCAATTTCATTCTGGTTAAGACACTTTAACTTCTCTGGCGACACTTCTATACAATCATAGAAGTAATCATCGTCAAATGCATCTATATAATCAGCCCGCACAAAAAGCTTTTCAAAAGGATCCGTCTGCGTTGCATTGGCTCTGTGTGCTTTTTGCTGCAAATGTTGTGTTTCCGCAGGTATTTTAGCTGCTACTCCATCAGCTTTTATATTCTCCGGCATGGTTACACTTTCGGCAGCCACCTCTGCCTGTTTCGTCTGAACCATTTCTGATTTTCCTGCCAACATTGCAGATTCTGACTGGACCGGCTGTTGTCCGCCTGATTCTGACTGTCCCCGTTCCCTCATTGCTGCATTGTATCCAGCCATCTCTTGTCTGACCACCGAAGACTCTGCTGTCTCCTGTCGTTTCTCTTCCTCATCACTCTGCCGCATGCGCTCTTTTATGACAATCTCGGCCTCAGCCTGCTTCTTTGCGTCCATTCCTGAGAACACAAGCATATCAGGAGTTACATCTTCATCTTTCCACATTGAAAGCATACAGTCATATCTTGCATCCTCCCTTGCAACCGCAAGTCCGCATATATCCCTGAAGCTGTAACCTGTGTCATTTATATTATCAGGGTTAAATACGCCACTGTATTCCATCTGTCCCATTTTCACAAGACATTCCCCAAGCTTTATAAGCCTGTAACCGCCGTCAGCAACCATCATATATATTCCAAACATTTCCGGGCTGTCCGTCTTAACTCCTCTTAAACTGATGTTTAACTTGAACTGCCCCTGATGAACTAATGCCTTCGCAAAGCCTGCATTTCTGCCCTTTACTCCCTCCGGATATGAATATATGTATGAAACAAGACGCTGATAATCCACAATAAACCTCCCTGATGATTAACTCTCTTATGCACCTTATGCCATGCATTAAGAAAATATTCCATCAGGGAGGTTTTATCTTAATCTACCACCATATTCTTTCCGTTATTTTTTCCGTAATAAAGCCTGTCATCTGCGCGCTTTATCCATTCTTCTATATCACCATCGGCATTTCTCTGCGCCACTCCTATTGTTAGTGATATATTTATCTTCTGCTGTTTATAAATACATTCAGAGTTTTCTATTTCTCTCCTCAATTTTTCTAATACTTCATGTGTGCTGTCGTGTGTTCCATTATATATAAGAAATTCTTCTCCGCCCCACCTTGAAATCACACAGTTACTGCATATATTTTTCATCTTCTGTGCAATGAAATTTAACACATAATCACCACAGTTATGTCCATATGTATCATTTATTTTCTTGAAATCATCTACATCTGCCATTGCAAGCCAGCCTTCATCGTCCGCATCATATTCTTCAAGATAATTAATCATATATCTTCTGCTGTAAAGGTCTGTCAGAAGATCAATGTTGGCAATTGAATTAAGCTTCTTCTCAGACTCAATAACAAGATCGACTATCACCTTAGTATAATATATTAAAAATGCTGATACACTTATTGCATTACATGCAAGCATCACAGATATAATTGTTTTATTAATTTCATACAATGGTCCGTTAATTATAGCTATTGCTGATGATATTATACTTACAGCAACTATTGCTATCGACACAGCCAGTGGATTCGGGTCTTTTGTATCGATCTTGGTTGATATGTATTGTGAATAAAATATTATAGGTATTAATGACATGCTATACAGATGAAATCCACATTTATACCCAAGACATATTGTTGCAATAGCCATATAAATTATAATTGTTGCATACACACACCACATATATGCACACACTTTCAGCCTTTTTAACAGCATAAAATATAACACATAACCAATCAGTGCTATTACACTGTAATAAATCATTGGTGTTATATTAAAATATACAAATAATATCAGCATAAATGCAACAAATAAAAACAACGATATGTTAACAACCACGCATAGTTTAACAACCTGTTCCAGATTAAATTCTTTTTTATTAATGCTCATGATATCTCCTGATAATATGTTCTCGATTGTAAGTAGTACTATAGTATCATACAAAAGCTACTTTTGCACTACATTTTTATTGCAGCTTGACATTTTTTATTAAGTTTCATAACATTATTCTTATAGATTGGAGGCAATATGAGCGATAATAAATATAATAATGTTATGCACCTTGGCAACCCAACTAACACGATTGCCGTGCTTAACAGATATGGTTTTGATTTCAAGAAAAAGTTCGGGCAGAACTTTCTTATAGATGAAAATGTTGTTGAGAAAATCGTCCGGGAAGCAGGCGTTACCAAAGATGATTTCGTTGTTGAAGTTGGTCCGGGAATCGGAACAATGACTCAAATTCTGTGTGAGAATGCCAGAGAAGTTGTTGCCGTTGAGATTGATAAGAAGCTTATTCCTATCCTTACAGAGGACACACTTTCTTATTATGACAATGTAACAGTAATCAATGAAGATATCTTAAAGCTTGATATCAAGAAGCTTGCAGATGAGAAGAATGAAGGCAGACCAATCAAGGTTGTTGCCAACCTTCCATACTATATAACAACACCTATTATTATGGGACTTTTTGAGAGCCATGTACCATTAGACAGTATAACTATCATGGTTCAGAAAGAGGTAGCTGACCGCATGCAATGTGGTCCTGGAACTAAAGATTATGGCGCTCTTTCACTTGCTGTACAGTTCTATGCCAAGCCTAAGGTTGTGCTTAATGTACCTGCAAGCTGCTTCATGCCTCGTCCTAATGTTGATTCAGCGGTTATCCGTCTTGAGCGCTTCAAAACTCCACCTGTTGATGTTAAGAATGAACATCTTATGTTCAAGATAATAAGAGCATCATTTAACCAGCGCCGAAAGACTATGCTTAACAGTGTCGGCAATTCCGGCATCGGCATCACGAAAGAAGCTCTTACCAACGCATTAGAAACTATGGGACTTCCGCTTACTATCCGCGGCGAAGCTCTTACACTTGGGCAGTTTGCAGAGCTTAGTAACCTGCTGGGTTAGTACAATGTTTCGTAAATAACTATACCAATCGCGTAGGATGTGGATTCGAGTGTGCAGGTAGATAACGTGATACCTATAAGTAGTCGCATTTTCACTGCTTTAATAGGTTTTTTTGCAGCAAAATTCACACCAAAAAGGTTATTTCTACACTAAAGACCTATATAACAACAAAAAACGGCTATTTAGTAGGTGTTTTCATGGTTTTATCAATAAAAACCACGTTAAAAGACCTACTAAATAGCCGTTTTATTATAATTTATAGGTTTCAGCCCAATTCACACAGTAAAATGGCTGGCCCCACCGGCAAATACACATACAAATCCGCCACCAAAGTCCTCGAAACCTTACTCCCCAAAAAGCAGCCTTCTCGCATTCTGGTTAGTAATATCAATAACCTCCTGCGTATCAAGCCCTTTAATCTGCGCCAGCTTTTCTGCAACATATTTTATATTGCGGCTGTCGTTTCTTTTACCTCGGTTAGGCTCAGGTGCCATATATGGGCTGTCTGTCTCCAGAACAATTCTATCCATCGGTATATAAGCTACTGCTTCCACAAGCTTCCTGGCATTCTTAAATGTAAGAACGCCGCCGATTCCTATAGAAAAGCCCATGTTAAGAAAATCTCTTGCTGCTTCCTTACTGTATGAATAACAGTGGATTATTCCGCCTGTATCCTGTCCATGATTGCTCTTTAATATGTCGATTGTATCCTGACATGCATCTCTTGAATGAATCATTACCGGCATGTGTGTGCGGTACGCAACATCCATCTGTGCTGCAAACCATTCTCGCTGCTGCTTCTTCTCAGCCGCCGCCACATCTGCATCATCTGACACATAGTAGTAATCAAGTCCGATTTCTCCAAGCGCAACAATCTTTCTTGCCTTAGATTCACCAAGCATATTTTCCAGCCATTCAATGTCCGATTCTTTCAATCTGACAATATCCTCCGGGTGGAAACCAATCGCTGCGTATACCTTTTCATATTGTGCAGCAAGTGCAAGGGAAGCCTCGCAACCCTGACGGCTTGCACCTACATTAACAATGTAATCAAGCTCCCCTGTATCACTAAGCATGCTGCTTATAAGTTCATCTCTGTCCTCATCAAATCTTTTATCATCATAATGAGCATGAGTTTCAAATATCTTCATATCTATCAGCCAATCTCTGCGCCTTCAATAATATCCTTCTCAAGTGTAAGAACTGATAAGTTATCCTTATCATCCCATGCTGAGATAATCATTCCCTGTGACTCAATACCACAGATCTTTCTTGGCTTTAAATTAGTACATACAACTAACTTCTTACCAATAAGCTCCTCTGGCTTATAGTACTTCTGGATACCTGATACGATAGTTCTCTTCTCATCACCAATCTGAAGCTCGAACTTAAGAAGCTTTGTCTTCTTAACAGCTTCACATGTAAGAACCTTGGCAACTCTGAACTGAACCTTTTCAAAATCATCAAATGTAATCTCAGGCTTAACTTCAACCTGTGGATATTCTGTAACACCATTAGCCTTCTTCTGAGCTTCCTGAATAGCATCAACCTTTTCCTTAAGGTCCTTCTCAAAGTCAAGTCTTGCGAAAAGAATCTCTGGAGTCTCAGTAACCTTAAGACCTGTTTCTCTTAAGCCAAATGTAGCAAGGTCGTCAAAATCTCTTACTCCTGCCTCTGGATTAGCTGGGTAAAGCTGTGCAAGAATCTTATCTGTAGTCTCTGGCATGAAAGACTTAAGAAGATTAGCACCGATTGTAATACTCTCAACAAGGTTATAGAGCACTTCTGCTAATCTGTCCTGCTGTGCCTCATCCTTTGCAAGAGCCCAAGGCATTGTCTCGTCAATATATTTGTTACATCTCTTAAAGAGTGTGAATACTTCTGTGATAGCATCTGCTACATGAAGTGTAGCCATCTTTGCTTGAACCTTATCTCTTGTTGCTGTTACAACAGCCTTAAGGTCACCGTCAATTGCAGCATCCTCTACGCCAGTCTTATTAACAACTCCACCAAAGTACTTGTTAGACATTGCAACTGTTCTGTTTACAAGGTTACCAAGTGTGTTGGCAAGGTCTGAGTTCATACGCTCAACCATAAGCTCCCATGAAATAACACCATCATTCTCAAATGGCATCTCGTGAAGAACAAAGTAACGTACAGCATCAACGCCGAAGAGGTCTACAAGGTCATCTGCATAGATAACATTTCCCTTAGACTTACTCATCTTACCATCATTCTGTAATAACCAAGGATGTCCAAATACCTGCTTAGGAAGTGGCTCACCAAGTGCCATAAGGAATATTGGCCAGTAAATTGTATGGAATCTGATGATATCCTTACCGATAAGGTGAAGGTCTGCTGGCCAGAACTTCTTGTACTGCTCTGAAGAATTGCCATCAGCATCATATCCGATACCTGTGATATAGTTAGTCAGGGCATCAAGCCATACATAAACTACATGCTTGTCATCAAAGTCAACTGGAATACCCCATTTGAAAGATGTTCTTGATACACATAAATCCTGAAGTCCAGGAAGAAGGAAATTGTTCATCATCTCATTCTTTCTTGAAACAGGCTGGATGAATTCCGGATGTGTATTGATATGCTCAATAAGCTTGTTGGCATATTTGCTCATCTTGAAGAAATAAGCTTCTTCCTTAGCCGGCTTAACTTCACGTCCACAATCAGGACACTTTCCGTCAACTAGCTGGCTCTCTGTCCAGAAAGACTCACATGGTGTACAGTACATGCCCTCATATGAACCCTTATAAATGTCTCCCTGATCATAAAGTTTCTTAAAAATCTTCTGAACCTGCTTCTCATGGTAATCATCTGTTGTTCTGATGAACTTATCATATGAAGTATTCATAAGATCCCATATTCTCTTGATTTCTGTTGAAACATTATCAACAAATTCCTTAGGTGTAATTCCAGCTTCTTCAGCCTTAAGCTCAATCTTCTGACCATGCTCGTCAGTTCCTGTCTGGAAAAATACATCATAGCCTTCCTGTCTTCTGAATCTTGCAATACTGTCTGCAAGAACGATTTCGTAAGTATTACCGATATGTGGCTTGCCTGATGTATAGGCAATAGCTGTTGTCATATAAAATGGACCTTTACTCTGTGGCATATCATTTCCTCCATAATCTATTATTTTAATTCATCGCTATAACGCAAATGTAGTGTGAATCATTTATCCGTAAACTTTATCATAGAAAAATTTACAATAAGTGTCAAGTCTGTATTAAGTATGATACAATATGTGAATAATAAATCAGTATTTCTTATAATATTAATTAAGACAGAAATGAGGATTAGTATGCATAATAAACAATTTTGCCTTTTACATCAATTTCTTAACAAGGCTGTGAGCCTGCTGATAATTTTTATAATGGTAATTACCCTGTCTGGCTGCAGCCTGCCTTGGAATCACAAGCAGATATCAGAAAACATCACATCTGCCGCCGAGGATAACGCTGATTTCACAGAATATGTAAACAACCTGTTTGCTGACCTGTTAAGTGCCGATATGGTGTCCCTGCATGCCTATGTCGAACACCCCAGGGATTTTGGAATTAACGATTATAAGATTACTCTTGGCCGCTACGACCTTGATAATCCCGATGACTCCTCAGATTACACCGACATAATATCAACTCTTAAATCATTTGACAGAAGCACACTCTCAGCAAAACAGCAGATAACGCTTGATGAGCTTCTTATGTACATGGAAAATGCGTTGGAATACAGTGATTTGTACATGTTTAATACACAGCTTCAGACAACTACAGGTATTCATGTCCAGCTGCCACTGCTTTTTGCCGAATACACATTTGAAGAAAAAAAGGATATTGACGAATATATTGAGCTGCTCTGCGATGTTGACGGATACTTTGAAAATATGTCCGCATTTGAGAAGCTTCGTGCTGATAACGGATATTTTATGGAAGATACCCTTGCCGACGAGGTAATCGAAAGCTGTAACTCATTCCTTGAGACTGCCGGTTCAGAAAACGGTGCATTGATATCAACCTTTAACGAAAAGCTCGCTTCTGTTGACGGACTTTCTTCTCAGGATATTGCAGATTATAAAGCTAAAAATGTGTCCGCCGTTAATGAACATGTCATTCCAGGATACCAGTCCCTTGTAAATGCACTTACTTCATTGAAAGGCTCTAACAGATATTCAGGCGGGCTATGCAATTATCCTGATGGTTCACGGTATTTTGAATATATACTCTCTTCGACACTTGGCTGGAGCAAATCTGTTGACGAATACGATAAGCTGGTTGATTCTTACCTCAAGAAATATATGCTTAAAATGCAGTCGCTTGCACTTAAAGACTCCTCTATTCTTGATAAATTTGACACATTTTCATTCAATATGACAGACCCGGTCGGCATACTTACCGACCTTAAGAAAAGAATAACCGATGACTTTCCTGAGATTCCAGATGTGAATTATAATATCAAATATGTGTCAAAGGCGCTTGAGGACTACACCAGTCCGGCTATGTACTTTATTCCTCAGCTTGATAACCTTGATATCAATTCAATATACATCAATTCTTCAGGCACTTCTGCGAGTGAATTATATCCTACACTTGCACATGAAGGTTATCCGGGACACATGTACCAAACACAGTATTTTGCCGCAACCAACCCTGACTGGATAAGATACATTCTTGCACCAGGCGGATATGTTGAAGGCTGGGCATCATACGTTGAAGTTCTTTCTTATAATTATGCACAGACCGGCAACGATGCACTTAACAAAATGTATGCTGCTAATTATGCCACTGTCCTGTGCCTTTATGCAAAAGGGGATATTGGCGTTAATTACTATGGATGGAGTGAAGATGATGTTAACCGATTCATCAGCCAGTATGGTTTTGATGATAAATCAGTCGCCCACGAAATGTATTACGCATTCGTATCTGACCCTGGCAATTATTGCAAATATGTTCTTGGAATGTTAGGATTTGAGCAGTTAAAGACTAAGGCTCAAAGCGAGCTTTCTGACAAATTCAATCTTAAAAATTTTCATCAGTATATACTCGACATGGGACCTGTACAGTTTGATATATTATTTAACAACCTTGATGCATGGATTAAAAAAGAAAAATACAATTAAACAATAAACATTAAAAATGGGATGTTACCTTAACACAATGGTCTGGTAACATCCCTTATTAATTGATTATTATATGCTTCCACCTGGATAATAGCCGCCTGAGCCATAACCACAGCACATAGGCATACATATATTTGAACACAGACAGAGTGCAACCCACGGAGCACAGCCTGTACAATATGTTGTAGATGACGGTCCCTGATACTGCGTCCTTCTTCCTGCATACCAGCTTCCGCCGCTTGCAATACGCTGATACAGCAACTGATACTGCATATTGTCAGGATCAGAATCCAACGCACGCTTGGCATCTTCCAATGCCGTTGCTTCTTCTCCTTTTCCAAGATGTGCTAATGCACTGTAGTAGTACCATCTTCCATCCCGGTCAGTTATGTTATTAAGCACATTAATAGCTTCATCATAACTTGAATTATTAATATAATTAGCTGCTGCCCTCAGATGTACTGTTGTAGGATCATTACCACTCATATTATCATATCCATTGCCACCATAGCTTCCCGTATATCCGCCAAACCCAAATGGACCGAATCCCCAGAAGCTTCCAAAATCTCCATATCCGCCCTGTGACTGGTTCTGATAATCACCGTCATAACCATAATGGTCTGAACGTCCTGTTCCATATCTTGTCTGGCTGTATGACTGACTACTGTATCCGCCCTCACGCTCACGCATTATCTGGTTATAAGCCTGCTGTACAAGCTTAAACATCTCTTCTGCCTGATCCTTATTAGGATTATTGATGTTAGCATCTGGATGATACTTTCGGCTCAGTGTTCTGTATGCTTTTTTCACTTCATCATCGGAAGCATCCCTTGATACTCCCAACACTTTATATGGATCTGTCATTATGTTCCTCCAACTGCTTACCGGCATTGCTGTTTTTGTCATTTCCACACCTAGTTCTGTCGTTTCTGAGCCTGTTTTTGTCGTTTCTACATCTGTTTCTATTGTTTCTATATCTGTTCCCGTATCTGTTTTTATATCCTCCCCTGTAATCTTTTCTCCGTTCGATACAGCCAGATCTGTGTGAGCGTCTCCCATATAAACCGCCGCCAAAATACATCCCGCCGCACCTGCCGCGATTCCCGACCATACTCCGACACGCTTTTTGTCTGTCTTTTCTGTTTTGTTCCTCACTGTAGGAAGTTCTTTTAAAACTTGCAGAAACGAGCTGTATTTTTTTCTTGTCTCTCCGATGCATTTCCCACATATACGAAAAAGACGGATTTCTTCCCGTTTTGTCAGCGCCGGAACTACTTTCATATATGCCAGCATAAAACGAAGCGTATTCCCGTATCCAAACAGATCAGGCTCTCTGCTGCCGCAAGTATCCATTTCGTATACCGGTCTGATAAAATGACTTCTGACAGCTCTTTTCTGCATCTGCTTCATCACCTCGGCATTTTCTCTCGATTCTGTATCCAGAAACAACACTTCTCCTTCATCAGACAACACAATTCCATACGGATTCAAATACTTATAAATTCTGTCCTTCACCGCATCGCTCATACTGCTCTGCACAGACTGCCATTTTTCGGAACCATCCAAATAAAACTGCTTTATCGACGACCGCTTCATTCTTCATACGATCGATAAGCAGCATACCATGTACACAATCCATGCTTCTGCGGCAGTAACCTCCGTATTCGACAAATTTCAATACTTCATACATTTTTTCCAAGTTCACTGCATTCATTTTTTCCATATTCACTTTTTCATCGGGTGCACATAACCGGAAGCGGGGCGTCCCTCCTGCCCCGTTCCCGAATGAGCTTATTATTCTTGGCGAAATCCGGCGAAACAACTGCCGTAAAAGATGTGTCTTGAATCAGACTCATTTAATAAGTATTTGTATCTTACTTGAATTTATACAGAAAAGCAAGTGTCTGCATTATCTTTTTTCTTTTGCTTTTTTGCCTTTTTCTTTTGTCTCTTTCTTACGTCTACACAATCCGGTCAAGCTGTTCAAGAGCCGCTGCGATCACTTTATCCATATCATAGTATTTATAATTCCCGAGTCTTCCGCCGAAAATCACGTTTTCCTCTTCGTCCGCCAGTTTTTTATACTGTTCATATAAAGCGTTGTTTTTTTCGTCGTTGACCGGATAATAAGGCTCCATTCCAACTGCCCACTCCGAGGAGTATTCTCGTGAAATCACAGTTTTCTCCTGCTTTCCGAACTCAAAATGCTTATGTTCGATCACACGTGTATAAGGCACTTCACCATCGGTATAATTGACAACCGCATTCCCCTGATAATTGTCACAGTCAAGTGTCTCCGTCTCAAATCTCACCGAACGATACTCAAGTGCTCCCAGCCGATACTCAAAATACTCGTCGATCATTCCTGTAAAAATAATCTTTTCTGCAATATCCGCC
>OGJK01000620.1_pt1 | contig 37113 bp, 42 predicted proteins | sample 1571961 | NCBI WGS metagenome assembly OGJK01 (sample SAMEA2582120, study PRJEB24529) | metagenome | biome: Human gut stool | place: China | collected 2011 | reverse complement strand
GAAAGAGGGGGATTCGAACCCCCGAAACGCTTTAGGCGTTTACACGCTTTCCAGGAGTTATATTATTATGATTTAACTAAGTGAATATCACTGATTTATAAAATCGTGCTTTTCGCCTTGCAGTTTCATTGCAGTTTTTGGGCGGTTTTTAGCACCTTCCGGAGATGATCGGAAAGAGGAACGGGTGGCCTTGCGGCGACGGTAGAGCTCGGCCTTTTCGAGAGCCGCACCCTCCAAAGGCGGCAACGGATCGCCATGACCAAGGAGCAGCCAGTCGGAGGAAACGCCATAGTCACGGGCGAGGTAGGTGAGCCACGAGAGTTTGAACATGCCGGAGTCGGGATGGGTAAGGCAGGTGTTCATGTTCCATCGGTTGATGCCGTAACGGTCGCAGAAGGTCTTCTTGCCCCGGATGGTGCGCCGCTGCTTCAAGAGGTCGAGCACCTCGAAGAAACGATGGACAATGGCAACGGTGGCAGGATCTGCACCATTAGCACTGACGGCTGATGGAGAGACAGATGGAGAAACGGGATTGTGGACAGGCATAGGGCAATTCATTTTATATTCAATCCTTATCGGAGAGGAAGAAGATGGGGGTGATACGTAGCAGGGATTTGTCGTCCTCGGGCATTTTGGCGTAGTAGGCCTCCCAAAGGGAGATGAACTCGTCACCGTCGATGAGCCGGATGGAGCGGTGGCTCTCGCGTGCGGCACGCTGGGCCTCGGAGGTGAAGAGGCCGGAGGTGACCACGACACCTACATCGCCGTCACGATTGAGCAGACCCACCAGCTGACGCACGACATCCACTCCGACGATGCCTGTCGGATAGTGCTTGACCTGCACCTTCACCCTCGGATTTGAAGTTCCGAGCGGGTCGTGGAAGGCCAGCACGTCGACACCTCCGTCCTTTCCCTTGGGAGCGACGAAAGGCGTGAAGAAGCCCATGGCACGGAGCAGGGCGGCAACGAGATCCTGGAACTGGTAGGGCGAGCGTGAGGCAAGGAAGCGACGGATGCCGTCGTCGGCTTTTTCCTTTATATCCTCCAAGGAGAGCTCATGAGACAGAGCCGACACCGAGACATCGGTATTTGAGGATGAAGAGCCGTCGCCAGCAGCACCGCCAGCATTCTCCCCTGCCTTTGATTTTTGGTAGGCATCGATGGCAGCAAGGAACACGTCCTCGGGAGACTTCGAGAGAGCGTCCCTGCCTTCATCGGTGAGATACCAGGTGCCACGTGATTTGCGGATGAAACCTGCGACGGAATAGGTGGTGGAGTAATAGGAGAGGAAAGTGAACCACCTTGGCGAGCCGTTGACCTGCTCCATCTCCCAGCCGGAGAGCTCGACACGCTGGGCGATGGCAGAACGTAAGTCAGCAACACGAGAGGAACCGTCCTGCTCCGAAAGGATTTGCAGAGCGGCAAACATCACCTTTAAGCCACAACTGGAAGTACGAGAAAACACTTTGTCCATGCCTTAATCATTTATATTATTACTACCATTACTCAAATTCCGAACGATGGCCAAAAGCTCATCGATTTGTGCCTGCGCCTTTTCTGTAATCTTGCGCTGGGCTGCAATTTCGTCAAAGGCACGAAGAAGAGCATCGCCACACTGAGTGACGTCACCAATGCCAACAGCCGTAGAATTTTGGCCAATTGCATTTGCAGAGGGAGACGAAACCATTGCAGGTGTCCCATTTTGCCGAACCAAAGACTGGAGAAGCAAGCGCTTAGAGTCGGGAATCACCACAGAACCAGCCTCCCAATTCTGAACGGAACGAACTGATACACCGCAACTTTTTGCGAGTTGCTGCTGAGTTAGTCCAAGACTTTCTCTTATCCTTTTTACTTCCAAATTATCCATACGCCATCAGTTTACAAAGTTTAACAGAACACGAAATAATTTCATGCTATTTTTCTTGCAGGAAACGAAACTATTTCGTAATTTTGCACACAGAAACCCGAAACGGGTAACGTAACCCGAAACAAAAGTAAAACAAAAAGACGAAATAACAAAATAAATAGGAGAAAATTATGGAGACGATGAATCACAAGGAACAGGCACAGACGGCACAGACGCAGGCCGAGCAGCCGTCGGAGAGCATGGGTGTAAGGGTGCTTCGCATCACGGCCTTCAAGGGGTACCTTCACAAGTCGGTTGACTTGCCCGTTGACGAGGACGGCATGAAATGGCTCAGACGGATTTTTGCCATGGACAAGTCGACGATCAACGTAGAGGGCAACGGCAAGAACACGCTGAAGGTGCGCTTCTCCCTGCTGCAGGGGGACAAGGTGTTCTGAGAGACGCTGAGACACTGAGACAACGAGACAACGAAAGAAGAAACGAATAGGAGACCAAAGACAATGGCAAGCGAAGAGATTTTGACAGCGACAGAGAAGAAGCGATACGAGCGCAACAAGCACCTCATCGCCGACTTCAAGAAGATGAACCCGGAAATGATGGCCAAGGGCTTCAAGCCTTACCGCACCCTCTGCATCCTGGCCAAGCGTTACGGGATGACTGCGGCCGGGGTGAGGTTCGTGCTCACCAAGGAGGGAGTGATTAACAATCTGTCCGAGCTCACGGAGGGCGAGGATGAGAACGAGGGAAACAAGGAAAACGAGAAATAGGAGGTACGGATATGAACAAGACGAAACAAGCACGGCAGGCCTTGAAGAGATTGCATGAAAACTTCAAGAACTGGTGCGGCAAAGAAAACAAGTTCTTCACAACCAAACTGGGATGCGGAGAAGACACGTTCACTAACGGAGAGGTGCTGGCAGCACACATAGGAATGGCGGTGGCATTCCCGATGATCACCATCCTCACCTCATTTATCGAGAACCTCGACATATGACAACAGACCAGCCGAAAGTGAACCCGGCAGGACGATACAGCGTGAACGACACCTGCAAGTTATTGGGCATCCACCGCAACACCCTTCTGAACCACACGAAGAAGGGCGACATCACAGCCCACTACAGGAAAGCCACACGGAGCAAGTTCTACTTGGGCATGGAGATAACGAAATTTTGGATACAGACGATATGACAACAGAGCCAAAAGAACCGGCAGAGCCGAAAGGCATGAGACCCGCCAACAGGAAAAAGGACAAGGTCAGAACCACCATCACCTGCGACAGCTGTTTCTACTACCAGCGGTTAGGGGGGGGTAGCAAAGGCACGTGCGTATGGAGGGGAACGGTGAACCGCTACGCCTCCAAGGACTGCCCCTGGTACGAGAGGGAGGCCAAGGCCACGAAGACCAACGAGGCGGCGAAAGAAGAGTAACAGAACCAGTAACACAGATACGATATGAGAATTTCATTCAAGCGAGTAACGATTAAGAACTTCAAGGGGATCAAGGACATCACCATTGAGTTCAACGGCACCATCACCGAGATTTTGGGAGCCAACCACACGGGCAAGACTACTACGGCGGACGCCATCCACTGGGTGCTCTTCGGCAAGAACAGCGACGGAGCCACGGTCTTTGGCATTGACCCTAAGGATGAGAACAACAACATCATCCACCACTTGGAGAACAGCGTGGAGTTAGAGATGACAGCCGACAGCCGTGAGTTGACCTTGAAGAAGGTGCGCAGAGAGAACTGGATCAAGCCCAAAGGCCACGACGAAGAGGTGCTGGACAGCCACACGACGGACTGCTACATCGACGGAGACAAGTACACCATCAAGGACTACACGGCCAAGATTGCTGAGCTCATCCCCGAGGCCTTGTTCAGAGCTATCACCAACCCGGCCTACTTCCCGAGCTTGAAGGCAGACGACCAACGACTGCTGCTGGTGAAGATGGTGGGCGAGCGCAGCCTTGAAGAGGTGGCTAAGGACAGCGAACAGTTCGAGAAATTCGAAGAGTTGCTCAAGAAGATGGGAGGGCAGGACTTGAAAGAGTACCGTCAGCACTTGAGCTACCGGATGAAGGAGATAAAGAAGGACCTCGATGCCATTCCCTTCCGCATCGAGGAAAACACTGATGCCCTTCAGAAGCTCAACCCTTCCACGGACTTTGGCTTCATCAAGCGTCGCATCGAAAAGATAGAGAAAGGCATCGCCAACTGTGATGAGCAGCTCAAGGACTCTACGGCCGTTCTGAACCAGTGGTACGACAAACGGATGGCTCAGCGCAAGCGGGTGCTGGACGCACGGACACGCAAGCAGGAAGCGGCGGAGGCCGTGGAGCGCAAGAACCGCCAGGCACGCATGGAGCGAGAGAACCAGGTGGCCGAGAGCCAGCGCACGGTGAACACGATCCAGCGAGAGCTTGCCACTACGGAGAGCGACATCAAGGACTATGGCCGGATGATGGAGAATGTGGAGAAGAAGATGGACGCCTTCAGAAAAGACTGGACAGCGGTCGAGGACGAGACGTTCAGCTGGGAAGAGACGGGCGACAACACCACCTGCCCCACTTGCGGCCAGCGTTTGCCGACAGAGCAGATAGAAGCGATCAGGGAGAAGGCCGAACGGGACTTCAACACCCGGCACATGGCAGCGCAGGACGAGCTCGACAAACGTGCGGTGGAGCTGAAGAAGAGCAAGAACGACACCGAGGCACTCTTGGCATCGGCCCGGGACAAGAAGAAGCAGCTCGAAGCAGACCTCTCCACGGCCATGGAATATCTCAACGGAGCCAAGATGGCGCAGGCCGCTGAGCTGAGCGTCGAGGATGACGAGGCCTGGCAGCAGGCCAGCCAGGAGGAACGGGCAGAGCAGGAAATGCTCGAACAGATGATCGAGCAGGAACGAGCAGCGAGCCAGTCGGCAGAGACAGACACCAAGAAGATAGAGGAAAGCAAGCGTGGGCTGATGGAAAGGCGTGACAGTCTCCGAGACGAACTGGCCAATGAGGGTCAGATAGCAGACCGCAAACTGCGCATCAAGGAGCTGGAGGGCAGGCAGGTGCAGCTGAACCAGCAGCTCACCGACCTGGAGCAGGAAGACGTATGCGCCGAGAGCCTCGAGCACGCCACGATTGAAGACTTGGAGAATCGGGTCAACAAGCTGTTCACCATGGTACGGTTCAAGATGTTCGAGACCCAGCTCAACGGCAATACGAAGCCCACCTGCGTGCTGACGATGCACGGCGTGCCTTACCAGGACTTGAGCAACAGCGAGAAGATACTTGCCGGAATGGAATGCACACAGGCGATGAGCCGACATACTGGTACATACGCGCCACTCATCATCGACAATGCAGAAGCGGTAAATGACTTTCCACCTTACGACAGCCAGTTAATACTACTCTTTGTATCTACAGACAAAGAACTAACAATTATAGTATGAATGGGTACGAACTGACAGGGGAAAGATTTGGCAGGCTTGCCGTTTTACGGTACTCCCATTCCAACAAGAACAAGCAAAGAATTTGGGAATGTCAATGCGATTGCGGGAACATCATCTTTGCGAGCAGTAATCAACTTGTAAGTGGAAACACGAGAAGCTGTGGGTGCTTACAGAAAGAAATTGCTAAAGCCATCGGAAGAAAAGTCTTGAAAACCCATGGACTATCAAAAGTCAACGGAAAGAAAACAAGGCTTTATAGAATATGGGCTGGAATGAATACAAGATGTAACAACCCAAATGACAAGGCGTATAAAGAATACGGAGGAAGAGGCATCCATATTTGCAAGGAGTGGAGAGAGAAAGGTTTCAAAGCATTCCATAACTGGGCAATAGCTAATGGATACAAGGAAAGTCTCACAATCGACAGAATAGACAACAACAAAGGATATTCACCGGAAAATTGCAGATGGGCAACATACAAAGAGCAGAACCGTAACAAAAGGAGCAACACAATACTCGCTTTTAATGGAGTATGCAAAACCATTTGCGAATGGGCCGAGCAAATCAATATCTCAGAGGCGACAATTTGCGGAAGGCTTAAAAGAGGTTGGAGCATCGAAGAAACATTAACAACAAACCTTTAATTTTTCAGAATTATGGCAGAGAACAACAACACGGCAGCTGCACAGCAGCAGGCCGGAGCCAGCACGCAGCTGACATCACAGAACGCCACTGCAATACGCAGGGCAGGTGAGAACATCACAACCCAGGTACTCGAGAGGGTAGCCGCCAAGCAGAAGGCCGGAGAGCTCGTACTTCCGAAAGGCTATGAGGCAGGCAACGCCCTCAACAGCGCATGGCTCTACCTTCAGACGATCGAGACGAAGACCCACCAAAAGGCCATCGACGTATGCACCAAGAACAGCATCGCCAACGCCCTCCTCCAGATGGTCATCAAGGGCGAGCATTGCGGAACCCACTGCTACTTCATCCCCTGCGGCAACAGCCTGGAGTTTTGGGAGCGGTACACGGGCAAGCTGATGCGGGCCAAACGGGACACGAACATCCAGAGCGTGCACGCCCAGGTGATCTACGACGGTGACAACTTCGTTTATACCGTCGACGAGAACGGAGACTACCAGCTCGTTAAGCATGAGACCTCGATAGAGAACATGGACATCAACAAGATCAAGGGGGCTTACGCAGTCGTGGTCAACAAGGACGGCAGCCGCCACCTCGAGATCATGACGATGGACATGATCCGCAAGGCATGGGGACAGGGCGCTGCCCGTGGCAATAGCGGCGCACACACGAACTTCACCGACCAAATGTGCAAGAAGACGATCATCAGCCGAGCCTGCAAGGTCGCCCTGGACAGCACATCGGACGGAGAAGAAGAAGACTCGATGGTGCCACCGACAGCCGGGCAGGAACGGGACATCGCCAACGGGACATCCGAGGAGCCCATCCACAAGGCGCACCATGATGACTTTGAGGACGGAGCCGAATACGAGGACGTGACAGGCAGCGAGGAAGCAGATGCACAGCCGCTGCAAAGCAGCGGCCTACAGAACCAGGCACCCGACAAAGCACCCGGCAAGAAGGTAAGAGAATGCCCAATCTAAAACAACGACACTAAAGGAAGAGCGAACATGGAAATGACAATGACCGTCATAGGAAGCGGCAGCGCAGGGAACTGCTACGTTTTGCAGAACGAGCAAGAGGCCATCATCCTCGAGGCCGGGCTACCCTTCGGTAAGGAAGTGAAGGAAGCCCTCGGATGGAACACCAGCAAAGTGAAAGCACTGGTATGCAGCCACCAGCACGGAGACCACTCCGCCTACGCCAAGCAATATGAGGCCGCAGGCATTCCGGTGCTCGCCCTTCCGGAGGTGCTGCGGCTGCGAGGCATTACCCGGAGGGGCATAGGGCTCACGGCAGGTAAAGGAGTGAAGGTAGGAGGTTTCAAGATCCTCCCCTTCCCCCTCATTCACTACAACACCGACGGCACACGATGCCCGAACTGCGGATTTCTGATAACGCACCCGGACGCAGGCCGGATTTGTTTCTTCACCGATTGCGAGAGCTTCACACGGGAGGTACAGACGGATGACGGACTACGGTACCAGCCGTACGATTTCCCGGACGTGAGCCACTGGATGATGGAGGCGAACTACGACGACTTCATCCTTAACCGCAGCCACCTCGACGACAGGTTGAAAGAGCGCATAAGGCGCAGCCACATGAGTCTGAGGAACTGCCTCAAGGTGGCGAAACGGATAGACCTTCACGCTACCAGGGAGATTCTCCTTATCCATCTCTCTGACGGCAACAGCGACGACCGCAAGTTCATCCGGGAGATGCGCAAGGCGACGGGGAAACGGGTGTTTGCAGCGCACGCAGGGCTGAGAATACAGTACAACATTACACCAACATTCTAAAACAACAAAAAACATTCAAAAATTATGAAAAAAGGGAAACGATTTGTACAGGTGGCAATCCACGAGGGGAAGAAAGCCATGTGGAACGAGCAAGGAATACTCCAGCTCGTGGACAAAGAACAGGCAGAGGAAGTGAAGCCGAAAGACATCACCGAGAGAGTGAAGACCCTCTACGACGCCCAGAAAGAGCTGGAGAGCCGTGCAGACAAGGGAGATGACAAGGCCCGGCAGCTGATTGAAGAATACAACGCTGTCGACACCAGCAAGGCGAGTATCGACCTGGTCACATACCTTCAGCTTCGAATCATCACCTCGGCACTCAACGAGGGATGGGAGCCGGAATTAAAGGAAGACGAACAAAAGTGGCGCCCGTACTTCATCCCTTGGACGCAGGACGGACTCTACAACATAAGCGACGAAGAAAAGGACACAAGCATGCTCCTGCTTTGGGACGGTTCCGCCATTCATGGGTCGTACTGCGGCTTTTCGTACTCGGACGCCGGCTTGGCATATATGGATGCGAGCTTCGGCTCTCGCCTCGTTTATAAAACGGAAACGCTGGCGGATTACGCAGGGCAGCAATTCGTAGACGTATACGCCCGATTTTTTATCGGGGAGCGAGCCAAGGGCGCAAAGCCTTGGCGAGAATTCGAAGAGGCGGCAAGACGATGAGCAAAGAGAGAGCCAGGGCATTCTTTGATTTGGTGAGCGAGATGAGAAAAGCGCAGAAAGAATACTTCAAGACACGCAGCCCGGAATCGCTCATCAGGTCAAAAGACCTCGAAAGACAGGTCGACAAAGAGATACAACGAGCAAACGAAATTTTACAGAACCCAAAATTATTTTGAACAAATGGACAAATTCATCGGACAGGACATCGAGAGCCTCAAGGAAAGAGAGCTCTTCATCAAGGACAATGCAGAGGCAGTCGAGAACATGGGCTACAGCAAGCCATTGAGCAGCGCAGAGATTGACAAGCTCAAGGAGAAGCTGGCAGCACAACGCCATCGCCAAGCAGAAGAAGGTATCGGACACCGCCTACAATTCCGAGCTCAAGGAGCTGATAGGCATCATCAACGCCACCAGCGACAAGCTCAAGAGCAAGTCGGAGTACGTGAGCGAGCCATGCTACAAGCTGATCGACGAAGACGAGAAGACGGCGGGTTACTACAACAAGGAAGGCATGCTGGTCTATGAGCGTCCGGCGCGGCAGGATGAGCTGCAGCCCATGCTTTTCAAGCGCAATGCAACCAGGACCAAGACGGGAGCAGAAGACAAGTAACCGTCTGTGTCCACCTAAAGAGCCACAGGGGACACCCCTACCCCAACAAACAAAAATAACGATTAAATATTTTTACAAGATGAAAGACGAAGCAAAGAATTACCTCATCGCAGAGGCAGCACGCAAAGCAATCGAGACAGCAGACGGCAATGCCGTCCAGGTCATACTCCGTGAGGGCAAGGCCAATGACGTGAAGGATCCGGTAGGTCTCGACATCACCGGCAACATAGACACGCCGCAGCGTTTCTTGAAGCAGCGCAAGGATGACCTTCTGCTGAAGGACGCGCACATCGAGGTAAGCAGGGATGACATGAGCATCGAGCTCATCAACGACGAGCACAGCGCATACGCCGACCACATAACGGGCAAGCTCGAGCTTGCCCAGGACTTCCTGGACTTGGGCGTGAACACGGGCGAATACGTGTCGAACACCGACCTTGCAGACCGCATCAAGAAGCTGCGCACCCTTTTCGAGAGCCGTGATGCGGCCATGCGCCTTGTGTCGGAGCTAAGAAACTTCAAGGCGAAGATAGAGCGGGAGCTGGAGCTGAGCGATGACAAGCGCGGCAACGTGAACATCCGCAAGAGCCAGATCGTGGAGAGCAACCTTCCCGAATCGCTCAAGGTCACCTGCCAAATTTTCAAGGGTCAGGATCCGTGCACCTTCGAGGTGGAGGTGGAGGTCAACCCCAACGACCTCTCCTGCACACTCACCAGCCCGGAGGCCAACGATATCGTGCGCACCACCCGGGACGGCATCATCATAGACCAACTGCAACTCATCAAAAGCGAGGTGCCGGAGCTCCTGATCATCGAGAAATAACGGAATAGTGTTACAAATGGCAGCCCCCGTCCCAGGCACACGCCCCATGTCCGGGGCGGGAGAAGCTAAAGAAACTTATTTCTTCAAGATATTGATTGGATTACAAACATTTTGATTAAATTTGCAACTGCTAAATATTCAAAGACATATGGAAGGACAAACGACATTCACGCACGCAGAACCCCCAGCTTGCAGCTTAATGGCTGCGAGGCCGCCCTTTGAACGGTTAGCACTGGGTCAGTTCTGCGTCTTTTCATTCACATTCGGAGACTGCTAAGATGGGCAAGGAACGAGGATATATAAAGAGCTGGAGGCCGACTGAGGAAGATGAGCTTTACTTCAAGGAGCCTTTCACAAAATGGCAGGCTTGGCACGACTTGCTTTATCTTGCCCTATACAAAGACGCGGACTTTGAATACAGAGGCATTCTCATCCACGGCAAGAGAGGCGAGGTGTGGCAATCTCACAGATGGCTGGCCGAAAGATGGCAGTGGAGCAAGCGGAAAGTGGAGCGTTTTATAGAGTGGTTAATTGAACGGCAAAGAATTGTCACGAAAACGAACCCACAGACGAAACACGCAACTGGCTGTATATCAATTATTAATTACGATAGATATCAAGCAGACGAACCCACAGAGGGGAATATGGGGCCACAGACGAACCCACAGACTGACACGAAAGAGAACCCAAAGAAAAATTCTGTAAGTAGCTGTATATCAAAAGATAAAAAGCAAGCTAATTACAAAAGTGGGGCCACAGACGAACCCACAGGCTGGCACGAAAACGAACCCAATATAAAGAATAATAAAGAATATAAAGAAAATATCTGTGCTGTGACGTGCGCGCGTACGCGAGACGAAAACTCGGATTTTGAAGAAGAAGCCAGAGAGGAAGAAAAACGGGTGTTATGCTTTCAGAACGAGATTTTGAGAAGCCAGCTCGCCATAGAGCAGACCTGCATGACGCTCCGCATCACGGCAAGGCAATACCAGGGGCTCATCCGGGACTTCACGGCAGAGCAGCTTGCCAAAGGAACAGCCTACCTCGGTTACCAGGACTACAGACGGCACGCCTACGACTGGATCCGGGCACACATAGCGGCCAACGAGATAGACCAGGACGGCCACACGACAGAGACAAAGAACCAGCAAAAGCAGAAAGGACAGAGCAATGGAAACGACAGCAAGAGCAATGGGCAGGGCCACGGACTTGACGGACTCAGCCCAAAGGACAGGGCAATACGGGAGGCAAACCGCCGGGACAGAATCACAATGGGGCTCGACCCCGACGCAGAACCGACAGCGTACGGAAGTGATTGGGAGTTTTAAGCAGCGCTACCCGACGGCTGACAGCGTGATCCGCGCCTTTGATCCGGGCAACTGCAAGTACTACATGGACGAAGTGACACAGGAACGGTACCTCAACAAGCCATGCATACGCATCGGTGAGCTGGCCAAGGCCTACGGACAGCCCGACCTGGCAGAGCAGATGGTCAGACAGCACATCCGCACCGTCTACGGCATGAGCGGAGCCAGGTATCAGCCGGATGAGCAGATGGTGGCCATGACAGCCGGACGGTTTGTGGCCAAGTACGGACGCACCTGCACCCTCTACGACATGATGGTCTTCTTCGCCAACTTCGGCTCGGACTTCCGCACGACCTGGTCGACATTCGACTACAGCGACATCATCAAGGGCTTCAAGGAGAAGTTCATACCGTGGGCAGCAACCCAAAGAGGATATGAGCCGCAGCAGCCATCGGCACAGACCTTCTACAGCGGCAACACAGGCAAACGGGCACTACGCGAATACGTTCACAGCGAGGTGGACAGCCTCGGAGGTGGCCAGCGAGGGATAGAAGTCTTCTGCCAGGCCAGCGGCATGTGCCACACCGGAATGCTCACCAGGGAGGGTGTCGCCAGGCTTTACAAAGAGTTCGAGACACAGGGTGAAGATGCATTCTAACAAAAACGCCAGCCAACAAAATGCAAAGAAACCGTCAAGGAGGCCACAGAAAAGGCCGTGAGCGCATTATTACCCACTCGGTGGATAAATTACCCACCGGAAATAAAATAAGCGATTGTAGGCCGTAAAAACGGCAAAACAGCATATCAACAAAAATCAAAAATTAAAAAGCAATGGAGATTAAGAATTTAGACCGAGCCGCACAGATTGCGGATGAGCTCCCAAGACTTGAAAAAGCAAGGAAGATGCTCAGCGAGATGGGAGACACCACGAAAGTGGAGGTAGTGGACATCGAGACCACCGTCGAGCTACCGCACAGCATGAACTTCAACATCAGCAGCGTTCTCAACATGGAAATAAACCGCTTGAAGGAGGAAGCGAAGAAGTTATGAGCACAACGAAAATCAGAATCGCCAACCCGGTGGCACTGCTCCGGGAGATGGCACGCAAACGCAGCGCACGCAACGCAAACAACCAAACCGTGGAGGAAAGCCTCCGCAGAATCCAGGTCGGAGAGTACATAGACAAATCCGGCAACGCACGCCTTGCGCTGATGGTTGACGGCATCGCCGTGAGACTCATCCAGGACGGTAACACCTGCGATACTATGCGCTGGCTCCGCCAGCTGCGAGCCGAATACATCGACAAGCGATGGCAGGGAGGCGACTGGCCGGGAGACCTCGACGCAGACATCAAGCGCATCTCAACAGCCCAGGCAGCGTCGGCACATTCCGGAACCCCGGCAAAATAGATTTCAAGACAGAACAGGCAAACAGAATAACGAGACAACAGACATGAACAACAACTACGACAACAGAAAAGACTTTACCGGAGCCAAGAACATGGCTCACATCACACTCACCCTCAACGAGAACGGGCAATGCGGAATCCACTGGAAAGGCGACACCATCCAACTGGCAGACATCCTCTACACCACGATGCTGCACGACGGCAAGATGGCGGCAATCATCTGTCAGGCAGCCAAGGACTTCATCGACACATGCAAGAATGATCCGGAAAAGTGGAGACGGATCACGATGGATTGTGCGGACATCCAGCAGGAGCTGTCGCACCGATACGTCCGGCACCCACTTATCAACAAAGCATCCGAAGTCATTGGCAAGCCTGCCGACAAGGAAGGCAAAAGCACGAACAGCCATGAATGACACCAACGAGGCCGGCCGCATCGAGGTGCGCAAGTGCAGCAAGTGCGGCTTCATCCTGCCGATAACCGAGTTTTGGAATGTGACATGGCGAGACGGCTCCAGGCACCCAGGCAGGATTTGCAAGGCGTGCGCAAGGGCTTACAAGCGTGAGGAATACAGACGGAACAGGAAGAAACCCGACGGCATAAGACTCGACTCCAAGGACGGGCGCATCTACGAGCATCACGGCATGTCAAGGCGGATATACTGGTCACCGCAGATGATCGACGACCTGCGCAGGATGTTCCCAGACACCAGGAACGAGGATATCACAGACCGCCTCGGTGTGAGCCTTCGAACGATGATCCGCAAAGCCAGGTTACTCGGACTGAAGAAAGACGAAGCGTGGATGAAGCGCATGAACAAAGAACGGCTCACGATGATGAAGTACATCAACAAAATCCATCGGAACGACGGCATGTTCAAACCGGGACAGCACGCCAACCCGGATGGGGAATTCAAGACAAAGAGATTATGACAGAGCAAGAACGCAGAAAATACATAGTCGAGGAAGAGCCACAGGGCTTGCAGGGAATCCTCGACACCCGGCTAACAATGGCAAATGACGAATACGGCTGCTATTCAACCGGATTGTTCAGATACCACGGATGTGAAATTCTAATCACCATAGATGCAGGAAGGTGGCATCTGTCGATTGCCACAAACCATCCTCTCGGCTATTACGAGATCAAGAAAATCCGCTACATGTTCCTGCCAGATGGAATACAGGTAGCGCAAATTTTCCCACCAAGGAAGGAATTCGTAAACGTCCACGAAAACTGCTATCATTTGTGGGAAATCAAGGACAACATGCAGAAACAGGAAGACGGAGAAGGAGGTAGCAGAGATGAAAGAGAATGAACCGAAACGATGCTATCTGACAGCCGTCATCGCTGAGGATGGGACAAAAGTCACGCAGGTCTGTGTTGACAGAAACGAATACCCACTGCCGCCATTACCATCGGCAGACGCTCGGAGCATCCTCAAGCAGCTGAGAAGCCGGTGGGTGACGATGGCGTGCAGCCTCGACGACACGGTTATTGACAACAGCGTCATGCGTAGGAAGAATATCGAGCAATTAATTCGATCCAAGAAAGAACTCGACAAAGAGAAATGCCATTCCAGGGAACAAGCCAAGATAATGCGGTGGTACGGCAAAAGAAACGAAAAATGGAAGTAACAAGGGAGTAACGACGATGGAACACAAAAGAAAGACACCGAGGAAATGCCTCGAATGCGGGGCGGCATGGAACTCCATCAACGGCAGGTGGTGCGGACGGATAGGACGGTACGTGGAACACGACGGGAGTCCACCATGCAATGACCTTCCACAGGTGACAGCCGATGAGCCTCTGCCCTCTGCCGTAGGGGGAAAGGGACTATAGGGATAGGGGGTGGGGGTAACACGCACACCCATTAACACTGCCGTAAACGGCAGTGCGCAGAACCACATGGAGACGCGAGCGCGCGAACGCAGCGAAACGAAAAACATCAAGAATAAACGAGAATGAGCATGATTTATATCGGAATCGACCCCGATGTCGAAAAAAACGGAGTCGCCATGCTCGAGGTTGACACCAGGAAACTCTACATCCACCAGCTTGGATTTGCCGACACCATCGACTACTGCGTTGAGCAGTACAACGCCGTCAAAGAAGAAGCCAGCGTCCTCGGCACAGGCTTCAAGGTCATTATCGAGGCTGGATGGATGAACCGTGGCAACTGGCACCTGCAACGATGGGACGGGCGCAACGGAGCGGCGGCAAAAGGCGTTGACCAAGGACGCAACGAGCAGACATCGAGGCTGATAGGCGAAATGATGGAACACTATGGCATCCCGTACGAGTTCAAACGTCCCCTCTTCAAGTGCTGGGCAGGCAAAGACAGGAAAATCACCAAGGATGAGCTGGAGGCCATCACCGGGCAGAGGCTCGGGCGCATCAACCAGGAAGGCAGGGACGCTGCGCTCCTTGCATGGGACAAGGCCGGGCTTCCCATGCGCATCAGCACTGACACTCTCCGAGCCATTGCAGCGAAAAGGGAGAAAAGGGCAGCGAAAGTGTTAAAATTTCACAATAATGATTGAATTACAATCAAAAATGCCTACATTTGCCAACGTTAGGTGAAAGTAACTCAGACGATGGAACAGGAAGACAAGAGCAAGAGCTTCGATGAGCAAGGTCAAGAGACCGCAGACAGATGCGCCGGGTCGTCCGCTATTGAGGGAAACGGACAAGACGCCGGGCTTAACGAGGATGCCGCTGGTGACGCTTACATGAGCGAGCTGGGCGACATTGGCAACGTTGACCTTCCCGACATTGACCTCGGTCTCTTGGACTTCCTGCCATCCGATGAGATGGAAGAGACCCGGTACATGCTGCCCCACGCCGTCCACTACGACCCGGAGACATTCGTGCTGTACGACAACGCAGAGAAACTGGCCAGGGAGCTGAGGATTACCGACAACATGAGGGCTGATGCCTTCATCGCCGGGTCGTTCATCTTCGGGGACTTTATCGAGGCCTTCATGACGGTCAACCACGCCGTCACGCCAAAGATGACGATAAGCACGCTGTCCATGAGCCAGGAAAACGTGGACAGCCTGCACAATCTGATGGAGGCCGGATTTATCAAGGAGCTGAACCTCATCATCAGCGTTTATTTTTGGGCGCATGAGAGGAACGGGCTGCTGCCTTACATCTACGAGCAGCTCGACATGGGTGACAGGTTCCAACTATCCGTGGCAGGAATGCACACGAAAACCTGCCACTTCAAAACGATGGGAGGGAAGAAGATTTGCATTCACGGCTCGGCGAACCTCCGCTCCTCCGGCTCCATCGAAGAGCTCATCATCGAAGAGAACCCAGGACTTTACGACTTCTTCGAAGAGCAGATGGGCAAGATAGTCGAGAAATACAAGACGATAAACAAGCCTATCAGAAACAGCAACGCCTGGGACTTGTTCACAAGGAAGTATTTCAAGGATTGACATATCCCAACGGAAATTCATGACGATAAATTTAATTTAAGCACTAACTCAAACGGGACAGCGAGCCGGGTGTCGTGAGACAGCTGCCATTTGTCCCGTTTCCAATCAAGCAAGAAACAACACAAACCGCCAGGCGACCAAAAAAACAAAACGATGGTATGAAGCACTGGCACAAACATAGGAGGCAAACACAATGGCAACAGCAACAGGAAGCAGTACAGGTGGGAGGGGCGGTGTCCGCTCATTCAAGTCGAAGGCAGCTGGCCGTGCCAATAGCATCAAGGCTGCATTTGAATCGAGTCAGAAAGACTTTGAGGCAGGCCTTGTCCCGTTCTAACGAGCAGCCCAGTCATCAACATAACAACACAGACAGATAACCGACAATGGCAAAGAAGCAAACCACCACCAACACAAACTTAACCGACACGGCACCTGCACCTCGGGAAGCACCTGGGGCTAAGGTGCCGTTTTTTGAGCGTCGGTATTTCGATCCCCATGACCTCAAGGCCAATCACGGACAGTGCGAGGGCATCCCCGAAAACCCTCGCTTCATCAAGGACAATAAATACAAGGCATTGCTAAAGAGCATGCAGGAAGACCCCGAATTTTTGGAGATACGAGAGATTGCTGTCTATGACAGAGGAACCGATGTCCCCGAAAAGGAGCGGTATGTCTGCATGGGCGGCAACATGCGCTACCGGGCTGCGAAAGAGCTCGGTTGGACTTCCGTACCCTGCAAGGTTATCCCCACCGGGTACGACCCTGCGAAAATACGCAGGTTTGTACTCAAGGACAACGCCTCCTTTGGAGAGACAGACTGGGACTTGCTGATTAACGGCTTCACCACGGAAGAGATTGCCAGCGCAGCCATCGACGTGCCGGACATCGACGACCCTCACACCAGCGAGGATGAGGATGCAGAGGATGACAACTACGACGTAGAGGCCAACACGCCCAAAGTGGCACGCAGCAAGGACGGAGACCTCTACCGCCTCGGAAACCATCTGCTCATCTGCGGCGACAGCACAAAGGGAGAATACCTCGATGCGCTCATGGACGGGCAACAGGCAGACCTACTCGTGACAGACCCACCGTACAACGTGGACTACTCCGCAAAGGGAAAGATGAAAATCGCAAACGACAACATGGCTGATGCAAACTTCGTCGCCTTTCTTACCGATGCCTTCACGCTGGCCAATGACAACCTCAAGCAGGGTGGCGCATTCTACATTTGGCACGCCGACGGATCCCAGGGCATCAACTTCCGTACAGCTGCGCAGAACGTCGGATGGACAATACGCCAATGCCTCATATGGAACAAAAACAGCCTGGTACTTGGCAGACAGGACTACCAATGGAAGCATGAGCCGTGCCTATATGGGTGGAAGGACGGGGCGAGCCATTATTTTGTCGACAAGCGAGACCTCACCACCGTTATTGAGCAGCCGAAAGACCTTGAGAAGATGAGCAAGCAGGAAATGCATGACCTCCTCGAGAAAATATTCATCAAGCAGGAACTGCCCACAACGGTGATAGACTGCGACAAGCCAGCCAGGAACCCCGATCATCCCACCATGAAGCCCGTCCCATTGATTGGCAGGCTCATCGCCAACAGCAGCCGTCGTGGGGACACAGTACTCGACATCTTCGGTGGCAGCGGCACCACGCTTATCGCTGCAGAGCAGCTGCACAGAAAATGCCGGATGGTGGAATACGAACCCGTATACGTCGACGTGATAATCAAGCGGTGGGAAGAGCTGACAGGGGCGAAGGCATGCCTTGTGCGCAACATTCACGATGACGAAAACAAGAAATCAAAGGAGGGAGCAACAGACGATGCCAAGGGATAAAGAACACATGACAGAGAGCCAGCTGGCCAACATCGTCAACCACAAATGGAAGCCAGGGCAGTCCGGGAACCCCAAAGGAAAGGCCAAGAACCGGGCAAAACAGTACTTCAAGAAGATTGTCAGCAAGGCCACGCTCAAGCGAACCGAAGGGCTGACACTTGACGAAATCAACACCATCGAGAAGAAGGTGCTGGAGGTCTCGTTGTCAGACCTCCAGCTCATGGCCAAGAACGACGAATCGCCCAGCTACCTCAAGAGTCTATGCATGGCCATCATCATCGACATGAAGAACGGGCGCACCGACACGGTGAACAAGCTCCGTGAGCGGCAATACGGCTCTGTCAAGCAGCAGGTCGAGGTCACTGGCAAGGACGGTGCTCCGCTCATGGAGCAGCGCATGAGCCAGGAGCAGGCCAAGGAACTTCTGCAAAAGCTGGAGGAAGATTTCTGAATGGAGCTCACGCAGAGGGACATTATCAAGGCATGGACGCTGAAGGGCACGCTGAACTTCACCCGTTACTTCTTCCGCATGATGCAGAAGAAGAAATTTGTCGTGGGCATGCACCACAAGGCCGTGTGCGACGCACTCGACCAGGTGCTGCGAGGCGAGACCAAGCGGCTCATCATCAACATCGCCCCACGATTTGGCAAGACCGAGCTGGCGGTGAAGCAGTTCATCGCCGAGGGTCTCGCCATCAACCCTGCTGCGAAATTCATCCACCTCAGCTACTCCGGCAACCTCGCCATGGACAACAGCGTCGCCATCAAGGACATCGTGAAGAGCGAGGCCTACATGGACATCTTCGATACAAGAATCAAGGACGGGAGCGACACCAAGAACCGATGGGAGACGGAGCAGGGCGGCGGCGTTTATGCCACCTCCACACTGGGACAGATTACAGGTTTCGGTGCCGGAGCCGTCGACATCCCCGGCGAGCCTTACCATTTCGCCGGGGCGATTGTCATCGACGATCCCATCAAGCCGGAGGATGCGCTGAGCGACATCGTGCGTGAACGGGTAAACCGACGCTTCGAGACAACCATCCGAAACCGAGTCAACAGCCGCAACACGCCCATCATCATCATCATGCAGCGGCTGCACGAAAACGACCTCTGCGGCTATCTGGAAAAGAACGAGCCGGGTGAGTGGGAGGTCGTGCGCCTTCCGTGCGTCTATACCGGGGATGACGGAAAGCCACGCTCGCTATGGCCATTCAAGTTCACGCTTGAAGAGCTGGAGCGCCTCCACATGCTGAACGCCTACGTCTACGACACCCAGTACATGCAAAACCCGAAGCCGCTCGAGGGATTGATGTATGAACACTTCAAGACCTACGAGACAATGCCCATCGAGGCGGGCCTTCCAATTAAGAAGTGCTATATCGACACCGCCGACACGGGTGCGGACTGGCTGTGTGCCATTTGTTATGATGAGTTCGAGAGCGGCTGCTATGTTACCGATGTGCTGTTTTCCAACAAGGCGATGGAGTACACCGAGCCGGAGACAGCCCGGATGCTGGTGCGAAACGGCACGCAGCAGGTCATCATAGAGCGCAACAACGGTGGCCGTGGGTTCCGCAGGAACGTCGAGCAGAACGTCCGCAACCTTGGCAACTGGGAGATGAGCTTCATGGACTTCACGCAGACGCAGAACAAGGCCAGCCGTATCTTCACCCACAGCGCAGAAGTGCAGAACATCGTCATCTTCCCCAAAGGGTGGGAGACGATGTGGCCACAATACTACTCGGCCATGAGCTCCTACCGCAAGGAGGGCGGCAACGAGCATGACGATGCGCCGGATGCCACCACAGGTGTTGTCGAGTACTTCCACGGACTCGGACAGCCGATGACCCAGGAAGAAATCGACGAAACAGAGGATGCAATTTATTAACACAACACAAACAAAAAAATAGCAAACCATAGGAGAGCAGACTATGCCATCACCAGCAGGAACAACGACAATCGAGGACATCATCCGGGATGACCGCATGCCCGAGCAGATCATCTACGATTTGAAGCAGAAGACCATCGACGTGCGCCCATGGGGAGACCTCGTAAAGGAGTACGACCCAAAGCAGCACCCGGTCTACACGGACAAAGACTACCGGGACAAAATCAAGCATGGGAAGACAGAGCGAATGAGCCGCATCACCTACGCCATCGAGAAACAGGCGGTAAAGCGGATGAAGGAGCTCATGTTCAGCATTCCCGTTAGGCGCAAATACACCACCAAGGATGACAGGCAGAAACAGGCGGCTGGCATCATGGAGGCTATCTTCAAGAAAAACCACATCAACTCGCTGAACATTAAGCGTGCTCACAAGCTGTTCGCATCCTGCGAGATTGCCACCATTTGGTACACGCAGCAGGCGGATGCGACCTATGCAGGGGTGAAGAGCAGCGTGAAGCTCCGATGCAGGACATACAGCCCGATGGACGGAGACATGCTTTACCCTCTTTTCGATGAGTACGATGACATGATCGCGCTCAGCGTCGAGTACAAGCGTGTCATCAACAACGTGACGATTAATTACTTCGACACCTACACCGACTCCTTCCATTGGCGGTGGGTGAACCAAGGCCATGGATGGCAACCCGACATCGAGCCGGAGCCCATCGACATCAAGAAGATACAGGGCGTCTACTTGTGGCGCAAGGACCCGATATGGGAAGACCAGGCCGACAACGGCTACGAGCTGGAGTGGAGCCAGTCGAGGAACGGCAACTACCTACGCAAGAACAGCCGACCGACATGGGTCATTTTCTCCGACTCTGCCAGCCCCATCGGTAAGAACAAAGAACCGATTGATGACAACAGCGGCCGCAATATTCTGCGCTACAGGCAGAATGACAAGGCCGGGTATGCGACATGGGCGCAGGCCGTCGATGCCTTGAAGCTCCAGACCGAGGAACTTCGCCGGAACATCCACACCACGCTCCAGCTGCCGGACATGAGTATGGAGCAGATGAAGTCAACGCCCATGAGCGGTGAGGCACGCAAGATGCTGTTCATTGACTGCCAAATGAAAGTCACCGACGAGAGCGGCGACTGGATCGAGTTTTTCGACAGGGAAATTAACGTCGTCCGTGCATTCTGCATGGAGATGTTTCCCGGCCTTGCCGATGCTTTCGAGTCACTGGCCGTCGAGAACATAATAACGCCCTTCCAAATCAACGACGCATCGCAGGAAATCAAAGACCTCTCCGACGCTACGGGCGGCAAGGCCGTGATGAGCCAGCGCACCGCCGTGCAGCGATTAGGAGCAGTGCCGGAGGAAGAGGTCGATGACGAATTGCAGGCCATCAAGGATGACGAGACGGAGACAAGCGACGCATTCATGAACGAGCCGACGATGTAAACCAGCCAAAGGAGAGCAGGAAGCAATGGTAAAGAAGAAGCAGGAAGGCAAGGGAGCGAGCAAGAGAAAGAAATTGCCCGAGAAATACAACAAACTGCTGAAGGTCGGTGTCTACGATGACACTCACCGAAAGCATCTGCAACAGCGTGTCAAGAGGGTGCAGCAGCTGTACAAGCAGGCTATCGACAAGATAGCCAAGGCCGCCGCGCCCTCTCTTTTCGATGCTGATGCTGCCAAAGAATTCCACTTCTCCGATTTTCCCGCGCTTAACAAGTCGGTGGATGAGCTCATCGATGACATGGGCAAGCAGCTCCAGCTCAACGTCGAGGATGGGGACAGCGACGCATGGACGCTGGCCAACGCCAAGAATGACATGGTCGTGAACACGTTGGCATTTGTTTATTCCATCCCACATGAAACGTTGAAGGCATGGCGGCACCCACACCTCGACGCGCTCCAGCAGTTCGAGGAACGCAGGAAGAACGGCATGAACCTCTCCAATGGCGGCAGCGCGGCAGACCCCAACAACATCCGAAAGGGCGTGTGGAACCTCGACCAGTTCAAGGACGAGCTGGAGCTGGCACTGGAGCAGGGCATCGGGCAGGGAAAGAGTGCCGCAGACCTCAGCCGGGACGTGCGCCAATACTTGAAATACCCAAACAAGCTGTTCCGAAAGGTACGTGACAAGGATGGCGTGCAGCGTCTCAGCAAGGCGGCAGCGGCATTCCATCCAGGCCGTGGCGTTTACCGCTCCAGCTACAAGAACGCCCTGCGCCTCACAGCCACCGAGAACAACATCGCCTACCGCACATGCGACCATCTTAGATGGAACGCCCTGCCGTTTGTCATCGGACAGGAGATCAAGACCAGCAACAATCACCCGGTGACGGACATCTGCGACGACCTGGCAGGGAGATACCCGAAAGAATTCAAGTTCACGGGCTGGCACCCGTTCTGCCGCTGCTATGCCGTCTCCATCCTCGCCGGGGAGAAGGAGCTGGATGAGTACTGCAGGCGGATAGAGAACGGAGAGGACACGTCGTCGTTCAAGTTCAGCGGGAAGCAAACCGAGGTGCCCGAGGCCTTCACCAAGTGGGTGGAGAAGAACGGGGAGAGGATAGCCGGCGCGAAGAGCATGCCGTACTTCTTGAAGGACAACGAGAGGTACTGGAAAGGAAGAAAAAATTCTAATAATGCATTAGACGAAGCTGTCAGGCAGCATAGGCGTGAAATCAGAGCCGAAGCGAGAAGTCTAATAAAGAAAGCATTAAGGCACAAGGCTTTTGCTGGCAAGGAAATACGTATCTCGAACAAGGGTATTAAGGAATGGCTCAATCAACCTCATTCGGAATATGCCGAAAAGAATGAACTCTTGCTAAAATTAAGAGAAGAGCTGCCTAAGATGAGATATCTTGGCTATGGCCCAGACAGGCACAATGCCAGTATCAAAATGCATCTTTTTGAGACGGAAGTAAATGGGAGACCATCATGGGTAATAGCCAGAGAGTTGCCATCCGGCGAAATTCTGATTCATAGTATTACCGACAGTGAAGGCATATTGGAATATTTAGAAACGAAGCCATCATAGCCGTAACCCAAGGAACTGCAATCCAAGGAGCAGACGCTATGATGACTTCTCACACCGCAAAGATAAACATAATATTTGAAATGACAAAGAAAACAGCGGAAAAATGATGGAATATCAGCAATTAAACATGTTTGGAGAGACTGAAATTGGGCAAGGCGGCAGCGGTGAAGGCGATACCTATAGAGCTGAGCGAGCGGGAGCAGTCCATTGTTGACGGGCTAACAGACAGCGAAAAACATTCAACTAAGGGAGTAATGCGCAGCGAAAAACCGAGACAGAGCAGGAAGCGAGAATACGAATAAACCAAATAGTTAAACTTAGTTAATTTGATTGTATTACAAATATTATTACGTAATTTTAGGGCATTAAACAAATTTGTTGGAACATGTTCAAAAAGATTTTAGAGGCATTGAGAACCCAATACGCGGGGGTAGATGCGAAAGTACTTGTCAGAATGGCAAGGAAGCTCGCCAAACAGATTAAGGGCGAAGACGAGATCGAAGACAAGGTGGCCGAGGTCACCCTGCAGGACTTCATCGACATGGAGGGCGACCGTCGTGCGACAGAGGCACAGACATCAGCGGTATCGAACTACGAGAAGAAGTACGGTCTCAAGAACGGCAAGAAGGCCAACGGCAAAAGTGGGGACGACCAAAATGAGCCGGGAGATGACGATGACGACATCGACGACGATGACGACATCGACGATGACAACGAACCCGACAGCGAACCAGCAGCACGTAACCACAAGCCCGGCACCAAGAACAACCGTCGTACCAGCCGACACGAGTCAGCACTGGAAAGACAGGTCGCACAACTCGCACAGGGCATGCAAAAGCTCACTGGCATGTTCGCAGCGATGCAGGCCGAGAAAACCACCAAGACACGCAGACAGCAGTATGAGGAATTATTCGAGGGTGTCGACGAGAAGACGAAAAGCCGCTACCTGCGAGACTTCGACAGAATGCAGTTCAAAGACGACGAAGACTACGAGAATTGGCTTACAGAGCGCACTGCCGAGATAAGCGAGGAACTGAAAACCCTCGGCATCGACGGCAACCCTGCAAGCGACGACAACGCCAACGATGGAGGCCAACCGCAGCAAGGAGCTGGAGCCACCACGACCAGGCAGAACCCGGGCGCAGCGCAGATAAACCAACCTGCAAGGCCCAACGGTGGCGTAAGACCGCCACTCGGAGGCCGCAGAAACACCAAGCCCGGAACCGTCAGCCCGTCTGTTCAGAACTACATAGATGCCCAGGCTCAGAGAGAGGCCAGCCAACAGTTCTCCACCATTGCAGGCATTCCGCAGGTGCAGACACCAGCAGTGCCAGCAGCTGGAGCAGACAACATAGGCGGACGGCAGTAGACACCAACCCAATCAACACGGACAACTGCCGGACACCAACAGCAGGGAGCGAGTATAGACCTCACGATTAACTCAAACAATTCATTAAAGCAGCAACGACATGGATAGAAACTTTCAATACACGAAGGCACCTAAGCCGGAGCCTATCTATTTCGAGAGCATCATCAAGGGTGCAGAAAAGCCCGGAGGTGGTCTCCTTGTAGGCCAAAAGTTTAACGTGCTGAAGACCGTCGCCATTGCACAGGCAGACGACAAAGTGCGCTTTATCCCCGTAAAAGGATACCGCCTCATAGAGGCGGTGAAGACTACCGACACCACTATCAAGATTGCGAAGGATAGCGGTGTCCAGGAAGGAGACATCATCGCCCATGGCAAGGTGGGCGTAGCCTGCACCAAGGTAGACGCTTCGTCTTCTGAGGACTACGACGTGGTGACCGTCAAGCTGGGCGTAGCAATCGACGCAGGCACCGTCCTCTACCAGGCCAAGGCAGCATCAACGAATGCGGCAGAGCCACTGGCAAAGCCCATCTACGTCCTTGGCACCAACTACGCAGCCAACTCGGGCGACCAGGAAGTGCGCCTCATCAACGGAGCCAACCTCCGCAAGGAGACCGCCAATATCGCTGACGAGCTGGTAGATATGCTCCCCGGCATCAACCTCGTTTAAAAAGTTTGAAGGAAGCATAAGAAACACACAACACAAACACAAAATTAAAGTAAAGGAACAGAAATATGGAAATGAACGCTCCACTTTTCGACATCGACCTGCCCGACCTGCAGGCGAGTGTCAATAAGTTCCAACCCGGCAACGGCTTCGTTTGGCCGCAGCTCTTCCCCTTGAAATTCACTCGCAAGTTCGACATCAAGGGCATTGAGGGCGATGACGGCATCCCTGTGGCCGCAGACCGGGTGGCATTCAACACCAAGGCTCCGAAGAAGACCCGAAAGACAGTAGGCCGCTGGAGCGGCAAGCTCTCGAAGTACGCCGTGAGCAAGGACAAGGACGAGACGGAGATCAACGATTATCTCGACGCTCAGACCCTTGCCAACTCAGCCACCGCCAATCCTCAGGAGAAGCAAGAGCTGGTTAAAAACGTTTACGATGACGTGACCTTCTGCCGCCAGGCAATGGACGCTAAGGTCGAGCTCGATGCCATGCGCATCGCCAGCTCCGGCCGTCAGACCTTCCCCGCCAAGATTGAGGGCGACATGGCGACTGCTGATGAGATTAACTTCAACATCCCGACGGAGAACTTCATCGGCGTGAGCATCAGCGACAAGAAGGATAAGAACGGCAAGGTGCTCACCGCTGCCGCCACATGGGATGACACAGAGAAGGCGGACGGTCTCGAAGACATCATCAAGGCTCAGGATATGATCACCAAGAAAGGTCTTCCCAAGCCACGCTACGCATTCATGGAGCGCGCGAAGTTCGCAGAGCTCTGCGCGCAGAAGGCAACAGCCCGTCGCCTCTTCCCCCAGGTTAACGACTTGAGCGTTATCAGCGCAGAGATGGTCAACCTTCAGAGTATCAACGCTTACATGAGCAAGGCCGAGTACAACTACCCGACGATTGTAGTCCTCGACACCTATGTCACCGTAGAGCACAAGGACAGATCACAGGAAACCATCAAGCCGTGGAACATGAATGTCGTTACGCTGTCGCCAACAATACAGCTCGGCTGGACATGGTACAAGCCGGTACCGCAGGTTCAGAACGTCGCAGCGATGCAGGTCTACGGCTCATACTACAAGCTAAGCGTTTACTCGGAGGTAAACCCGATGGTTGAGACCACCATGGCCGAGGCCTACGTGCAGCCAGCCCTCATCAACCGTCAGAGCCTGGTGATGCTCAACACCGCCAACACGGTATGGGCAGACGGCGAGGCCAAGGAGACCGCATAACGGCATAACGGAAAGTAATAACAAACAACAACCAAGACCAAGGCAACCCCAATATGAAAGCAAGCAAGGCGCTCATGTCGATATCGAGCTATCCTATTCCGGCTCCCGTGATTGAGAACATCGCGGGTGCCGCAGGTTTGGAGCCCGATACTGAAGTGGACCTGGAAGTGAGGCAAAGCGATCCATTCCGCCGTGCCACGGCCGGCGTTTACCAGTATCTGTCAGAGGCACCGAATGTCTCGCAGGGAGGTATCAGCTACACCTTCAGCGAGGATGAGCGTACGCGCTTTGCTCAGCGGGCGAGCAACATCCTCGCATCTCTTGGTGAGAGCCAAGAGGCAGAGATAGAGGTCGGTTACATGGGGGAGGATTTCTGATGATTATCCCTAACGGCACCATACAGATGAAGATCCAGACGGGAGGCGGGATGCTTCACGGTGTTCCGCAGCCCGTCAAGACTTCATGGAGCGACCCTATTCCTGCCAACATTGGCACCTCGAGGGACGACCGCCGCGGCATGTACATAGACGGCAGCTTCAGACGCGTGCAGGCCACTATACTCATCGAACCTCAGGAGTTCGAGGCCACTCGCATCAAGGTTACCGACAACCGTGACAAGGAGATGGGCGAGTTCGAGGTACAGTCGGTCGCCTTCCTCGAAGCTGCGCAGGCCTTGCAGATAACCATTTAACCGGGAGCATGGGAAAGATATGCCGATAACCTCCAACCTTAAGCCAGCCGACATACGGACGATGATCAACGATCGCATCGAGAGGAAGAAGCAGGCACTATTTGTCCGCCTCTTCTATATCGCGGAAGAATGTCTGAACAACGCCCGTGAGAGTCACAAGTACAAGGTGCAGACCGGCAACCTGACGTCTTCCATCAACTACTGCATCATCGACAACGGAGAGATTGTCAAGACGGGGGAATGGAAGGCGACTCCGGGGACGGAGAATGGCAAGGCGGGCATGGAGAAAGGCATGGAGTACCTCCGGCAGATGGCTGATGCTCAGCCGCAGGACGGTATCACGTTTCTGATGGTGGCCGGTATGCCATACGCCAGATACGTCGAGGCAATGAGTCTTGACGTGCTGGAGACGAGCGAGGACATGGCTGCGAGGAAAATCAAGGTCATGATACAGAAGTTGCTCACCTCCGGCGAGAGCAAATGACGCAAATAAGTAAGCAGAACGACGATGGCAAGCAAGAGTACGATACGGATAGAAATGGAGATGTACAATGCCCTCGAAGCATTGATGGGAAAGCTGATCCACGGGGAATTCTACCCTGGCAGCACGGTACAGCGTCCTGACACCGCAACGACGGAGGATGCCGTACTGACCGTCTCCAGCGCAGACGCAGGACAAATCGAGCAAGGCACCGCACGCCTTAACATTTACGTCCCCGACATTGATTGTGGCATGCCCACCAAGGCCGGCAAAACGGGACGGCTCGACCAACTGGCTGCAGCCGATGAAGAGGTAGTCGATACGCTCAATGGAGCCGACACCGATTATTTGTTTGAACTCAGACAAGCAACGCAGGTACTGTCCGTGCCGGATAAAAGCGAGCATTTCGTCAATATCACATTGAGGTTTTATTTGGTAACATTCAACAACGATTAAAAGGAGACATATATGAGCACAGCAAATAAGGTCATCATGGCCTGGAGCAAATGCAAGGTCGAGTTTGGTCCTACCGGCGAGAACGATGCTTTTGCAACGACCCTGACAGACGTAGGCAAGATCAAGAATCAATCGACGGAGCTTTCCAGCGACAGCGGTGACACGCTGACGGAGACGGCTACCGGCGGCGAGATTGTAGCCATGGAGCAGCTGGACGGCAGTCTGAAGCTGCAGACAACGGTCATTGAGCCCTCCGCGGCCCTGTACAAGGCTTTAGACATTGCGGATGATGAGGGCTCTGACGGCGAGCAGAAAGTAAAAACGCACATCGTGGACGGCGACATGTCGGTGAAGGTGACTCCAAAGAATAAGGGAGCCAAAGGCATCAAGGCGCCTGTTACCCGCATGAGCGTAGCACCTGCCTTTGATGAGCAGAACGGCAACAGCCTTGTCATCACATGGAACATTGTCAAGACTACGGCCATCGCCCCAACGGTAAGCGGCAGCGGCGGCACGGCTACAGAGACTGACAACAACTACTGGTACAGCCGCTTCACCACGAAGAAGGCTCTTAAATAGACCGCGGCAAATCTTCAATAGGCAGGCACACTGGAGCAAGGGGAGCCGCTGCGGAGCAGCGGCCTACTGAATCCAGCGCAAACACTTCAATAAGCATGTAGTTTTCTTTATACGGTAAATTCTCATATCAGGGGAGAGGGACGGAGAAAAACCGTCGCTCTCCCTTTCAAACAAAACGAAGAGAATGCCTGACAACAGATGAGCAGAGACGCAGGGAGAGAGGGAACAGAACCACCGCGGAGCGACACCGCATCATTCCACAAGACAGAGCAACACAATATGGCAGACATCAACGCAAACACCGAAAACAAGACTTTAGAACAGAGGGTCGTCGATACCCTTGTACTCGACAACCTAACGGGTCGAGGACTGAATATAGGCGGCGAGACCTACATCTTCACAGACCCTACACCAGCCACACTGATGATGGTAAGCGCGGAGGTATCGAAAATGCCGTCTATCGACAGCCATACGAAAAACGTTCTGTACGAAGTTCTGCTGAAAGCCAAGGACGCACGACCCATTGGGCGCATAGCAGCTATTCTTCTGCTTGGAGCCAAACGGATCAAGGAAGGCCACTGTGTACAACGCTTGCGCCAGGAAAGACGATGGAGTTGGCGCAAGCTGCGCTTCATCAACACTCAAGAGACCGGCAACGAACCGGAGCTGGAATATCTGACAGACAAGATTCTCGAAGAGATAACCACCAAGACGTTAGCTGAGTTTATCGGCAAGCGCATAGCAGAGATGCAGGTAGGTGATTTTTTCGGTCTTACCACTTCCCTATCCGCAATAAACATGATAAGGGCGACAAAGGAAGTGGAGACAGCCCCTGGGGAATGATCTACAGCTGGGCAAAGAGCCTCGGAGTAACACCCGAACATGTTCTCTTTGAGATGAGTTACAAGAACCTCCTGCTCTATGCCGCGGCCATTCCGCAATACGATGACGAGAAAGACAACTGGAACCCCAAACTCGACGCGAATAACCCCGATAATTTCAAGCAAGGCACTAATGGCCTCCCCGAAACCGAGGAGGAAGAATTCATAAAGGAGTACTGACAATGGCAGACGGAGCTGAAAACTTCACCATACGCATAGACAACAGCAAACTGATGCAGGATGCGGCCAACAGCGCGAAGATTATCCAAAGCATCAGCGATGCTGCCGCTGAATCGGGCAAGCGGATGGACTCCTCCATCCGTATCGACGGGGGCAAGTTCAGTAGCGACGCAGCCCATGTCAACCGTGAGATTGCAGGAATAGGCGACCAAGCGGCAAGCACGGGAGCCAGTATAGAGTCGGCCTTCAAAAAGGCTGGCGCAGCCATTGGCATTGCGTTCTCTCTCGGTCAGGTGAAGGAGTTCGCCGGAGAGGTGCTGAACGTGAGGGCAAACATGGAGAGCTTGCAGACCTCGTTCACTGTACTTCTTGGCAGCGCAGAAAAGGGTAATGAGCTCTTCGAACAACTGAGGGATTATGGAGCCACGACGCCGCTCGAGCTTCCCGACCTTGCCAAGAACGCACAGACGCTCCTTGGATTTGGCATACAGGCCAAGGACGTGATGGGCATCCTCAAGGACATCGGCAACATCAGCATGGGCGACGCTCAGAAGATGGAAAGCCTCACCCTTGCCTTTTCACAGGCCACGAGTTCCGGGAAGCTACAAGGCCAAGACCTCCTGCAAATGATTAATGCAGGTTTCAACCCGCTCCAGGAGATAGCCACCAAGACCGGGAAAACTATGGGAGAGGTCAAGGACGAAATGAGCAAGGGAGCGATATCGGCTGATATGCTGCGCCAGGCGTTCGCAGACGCAGCCGGAGAGGGCGGCAAGTTCGACGGCATGCTCGACAAGCAGAGCAAAACGCTGAAAGGGGCGAAATCGAACCTCGACGATGCTATTGAGATGGCCTATAACGGCATAGGCGAGAAATTGGAGCCAGCCGTTATAACGGGTATCAACCTTGCAGAGGAAATGGTGAGCCACTGGGAACAGATAGGCAAGGCACTTGTTGACATCATCGCCGGATGGGGAACTTACAAAGCGGCCGTGATGCTGGTGTCGGCCATTCAGACAGCCGCCATCAACCAGCAGATAGCAGGTTATCAGGCACTCCTACCGGTCAAGCAGGCGAGCATGGACGCGGACCTGCAGGAGCTGGTGACGAGAGGCAGGGTGACGCAGAGCAAGGCCATGGAGCTGCAGGCCATCCGACAAGAGATAGCGGCAAAAATTAGAGAGATGCAGGTAACCCTGCAGCAGGCCAATATCGAGCTGCAGGCTTCACGAGCCAAGTACCAGGCCGCGACCCGTGACTTGGTGGTCGCACGGCAGCGTCAGGCGGTGGCGCAGAGCCAAATGAGGATAGCTCTTGCCGGCGGCAACGCAGAGGAAATAGCAGCCGCCAAAACAGCCGCTGCCACGGCCAAGAAAGAGGTACAGACTGCGGCCATTGCCCGCAACTCCGCATCCAAGGCACTCAATACCGCAACTACGAACCGCAATGCTATCTCCACACAGCTCGACACCTTGCAGACGAATGTCAACGCGGTCGCCAAGAAAGGCGCGGCCACGGCCACCATGCTCCTCACGCTGGCGACCAACGGACTGACGAAGGCATGGCAGGCGTTAAAGCTGGCATTCATGAGCAACCCCATCGGTGCGGTCATTACAATCGCACTGACAGCCATCACTACGTTCATGACCCTCAAGGATTTGTTTGCAGACACTGGAGAAGAAGTGCAAAAGCAAGTCTCCATCGCCGAGCAGAACGCCAACGATTTCAAGCAAAAGGTCGGAGATGCCGTCGATGACACCAAGGCAAAGATAAAGAAGCTGAGCGACACCATCCATGACAGCAACGCCAAATACGCAGAAAGAAAGAAAGCCATCGCTGACATGCAGAAAATCGTTCCCAGCTACCATGCGAGCATAACAAGGGAGGGGAAACTTTTCAATGAGAATAGCGATGCCATCAACACATACATCAAGAACCTGGACAGAGCAGCCCGGGCAGAGGCTGCGTACCAGCTACAACTCGAAAACAACAAGCGCATTCTCCAACTTGAGCAGATAGCCTCAGACGCTGACTCTAAGGCATCGGCAACCATGCGCAACTTTCAAAAACGCACCGGATATAGCATTTTTTCTTCGGAGAAAGATGCGGTGCCCAACCCGGACTATGTCAACGAGCAGGCTGAGCAGGAACGAGGATGGGTCGACAAATTCAACAAACGGTCAAGCGATGCAAGGAATCAGATAAGCCAGCTCCAGCAACAGAACAAAAAACTTCAGCAAGTGGAGAGGCAGAACGGGGGGCACTCGGAAAAGAACGAAAGCCTTCTCGACAGCCTCAAGAATAATGGCACTACTGGCAGTACGGGGAAAGCTGGCAAGAAGACCGGGAAGACGGGGCATGCCGACTCCACCGGAGAGAATGCCGCACAGAAGCGGATGGAAGAAACCATTAAAGAGCAGGAAGAAGAGCGACAGCAGGCTGTAAAGAATCAAGAAGACACAGCCCAGGCAGTCGTCGACGCAATGGCTGATGGCGAAAAGAAACGGCTGGAGCAGGCCAGGGTCAACCACCAAAAGAACTTAGACCAACTCGACGAAGAGCAGCGTCAGCTTTATAACAAGCAGGTTGAGAATGCTAAAAAACAGTTCGCAAACAATCCAAAGAACAAAGGCAAGAACTTCTACGATGCGCACCCTTACGACGCAAAGACAGGCACGTATGCAGGCATTGCGCCGCTCACCGCTGAGCAGACAAAAGGCATTGACGCAAAGCGGCAGAGCGAGAATATACGCTACGGCAATGAGGTGCAGGGCATCCTCCAGCAGGCCATGGACGATATGCTGGCCTATTACAAGGAGTTCGGCACGTTGGAGGAACAGCGCTACGCCATCGCCAAGGAATACGACGAGAAGATAGCCAAGGCCGCAACCGATGGGCAGAAGAAGACCCTGCAGGCGCAGAAGGAGAAGGAGCTTGCCACAGCCGATGCCAACAGCATGGCGATGGGCATAGACTGGTCGCAGACCTTCGACGGCATCGGCAACGTTCTCGGCTCGGTAGCCAGAGAGACCCTCGATCGAATCGAGGCTTACATGAAGACCGACGAATTCAAAAATCTGAAACCGAACGACCAAAAGGCCTACACCGACCTGCAGCAGAAACTGCTTCAAGAAACAGGCGGAAACGCAACGTCTCCGTTCAACTTCAAGCAATGGGGCGACATTGCCAGGCAGGTGAAGGAATACCAGGACAGCGTCCGTGCGCTTACCGAGAAGACGAAGGCGCACCGCGAGGCTGTGGCGAAGCTGGAGGAAGCCAACAAGCAGTTAGCGTCCGCCACCACAGACGAAGCCAAGAAGATGGCACAGAATGCCGTCGACGCAGCCACTAAGCAGGTACAACAGACGGGACATGAGGAAACAGAGCAGCAAAGGGATACCCAGGCCAAACGTGACAAGCTCACCAGTTCGACAGAGAAAGCCACAGCAGGCATGAAAGCATTCTCCAGTGCCCTGCAGGAAATGAACAGCGGCTCTCTTTATGGCTTTTCAAATGGTATCACGAAACTCATCACCAGCATCGGAGGAACGAGCAAAAGCCTCTCCGAGCTTGGAGGAAAGGTAGGGGGAATTATCGGTGCCATCCTTCAGATACTCGACGCACTCGGAGACGACCCGAAAGGATTTATTAACGGGCTTTTCGAGAAAATCACGAACGCCGTCGAGACTATACTGGCCAACCTTCCGGAGCTGGTCGGCAGCATCATCAAGGATGTCGGCAGCCTAATCATGGGTGTTGTCGAGGGCATAGGTACGATGTTCGGAGCCAAGGACGGATGGATCAACAACAGCAACGCAAAGGAAGTCAAGAAAATCACAGAAGAGCTCACCAAGAGCAACGACGCACTGCGCACCAGTATTGACAATCTCAAGGACAGCATCGATAAAGAGAATGGCGTTACTGCCATCAGCGACACTCAAAAAGCACTCGAGGCGCAGCAACGTGTCAACGAGAACACGCTGCGTATCTTAGAGGCGCAGATGGGTTATCACGGGAGCCACAAATCGAACAGTCACTACTGGAAGCTCAGTAACGATGAGTACTCTCAGATCAATACCGTGCTTGCCGAATATCAGCGCAGGAACCCGCAGGCCAAAACCACTACGAACGCAGTATACTCATTGAGCGACATCTACAAGCTCACTCCTGAGCAGATGAACGAGATCCGCACGAACCTGGCGGATGTATGGACTTCCATGCTCGACCAGGGCAAGTACGACAAATCGGAATACTGGGAGAAATATGCGGACCTTGCGGGTAAAATGACGGATATCACAAAGGCCCTCTCGGAGAAACTGACGGGCATCAGCTTCGACTCGATGCACGACAACTTCGTGAGCAATCTCATGGACATGTCGAGGAAGGCATCAGACTGGACGAAAGACCTTAACAAGCAGTTCGCCAAGAGCCTTCTCAACTTCGCCATAGGTACGCAGATGGACGAGCGTCTTAAGAAATGGTGGCAGAACTGGGCTGACACCATGCAGCAGCAGAGCGGCAACCTTACGAAGACTCAGATTGACAACATGCGCAGCCAGTACGAGGCATTCGTTACCGAGGGGCAAAGCATTCGAGACCGGGTCTTCAAGATTACCGGGTACGATGAGCAAAACGGTTACAGCCAGGACAGCAGCAAGAGCGTCCTCGAGGGCGTGACCCAGGATCAGATAACCGAGGCCAACGGCAGGCTTACCAGCATACAAATCAACCTCGATAAGATTGCAGAAAGCATCCAGCAGGACTATGAGCAAAGCGGCAGCATTCTGCTTGCCGTCGGTGACATCAAGAGTCTGATGAACGACTTCATGGACTTGCAAATGCAGAGTCTTGGGCACCTCGAAAAAATCGAGCTTTACACCAGTGAGCTGCCAGGCATGCATGTGAAATTAGAGAAGATAAGAAAGAACACCGAACGGTTATAGGAGCAGAACGCATATGAACAGAACAGGCGAAGTATTCATCAACGACCTCGACGCATTCGGGAACTGGGGAATCAGTTTCACGGACAAGAGTCTCTCGACGCTCATGGAGCCGGAGCGGCTGAAGAATGCGATAGAGAACAAAAGCACTACCATGGACGGCAAACAGACAAGAAAAGAGACTCAGCCGAAAGTGGACGAGCGCGACATCACGCTCCCGGTCCAGCTATATGCCGTGAGCCGTGCAGACCTATTCTCCAAGCTAAAGGCCTTCAAGACCGAGCTCAAGAAGCGGCGTATTGTGATAAGGACGAAATATGAGCCAAGCGTATATTACCGTTGCGACTATCAGAGCTGCACTCAATATACGAGTTTTCACAGAGGTATGGCCACGTTCAGTCTCAAACTGAACGAGCCGAACCCTAACAACAGAAGCGAGAAGGACACGGACGACTATGAGAATACAGCTATTTAACAAGAAGGGCGAGGTAGCCTACACCATCCCCGTCGGCGACAGCAGTACATACGTATGGAAGCTGCAGTCGGAGGAATACATATCCGTTGTGTTTTCTTCCGGCATTGCCTTGCAGGTGAAGAAGGGGTTCTATACAGACATTGACGGTCTTGGCCGGTTCGAGATTGTGACGCTGCCCGAACCCACGGCAAGCAATAAGGCTGATGGCTATGATTACGAGCTTCGCATGGACAGGCCGTGGGCTAAGTTCAAGAACCGCATGATCTACTTGCAGCGTGGCAGCGTCTTAGGCATGGAGAGCAAATGGAGCCTTACGGACACCATCGAGAGCCATTGCCGCATATTAACAGACAACCTCACAAAATGCGGGTTCAACTACAAGGGAGACTTCTACCACGTGGCCCTTCATAAAGGCGTAGATACGGAGAAGAGCGTGCTGATAGACTACGACGCTACCAGCCTTCTCGACGCCTTGGGCAAGATAGCCTCTGCATTTGACTGCGAATGGTGGATTGTAGAGGATGTCATACATTTCGGCAGGTGTGAGGCGGGCGACAGCGAGACAACGCTGACGATGCACAAGGAGATTGCAAGCCTTAGCCGTAGCGAGGACAGCGACCAGCACGGCACTCGTCTCTATGCCTTCGGCTCGAGCAGGAACCTGAATCAAAACTACCGCAGGAAGCTAAAGAATCCGTTTATCGTGAATGGATGGAAGACTCTCTACGAGAGCACTGTCGCTATCAAGACTTCGAAGCCGAAGACATGGTACAGTGCGAATGGTGTTTTGGAAATCAAGACCGGACACTATCAGGGGCAGCGTTTCCAGTTTACCATAAAGTCGGGAACTTACACATCAAGCGGATGGACAGACCCGACGTTTGAGATAGAGCTGCCCGTCTTAGCCGACAATCCGGGCATTTCTACGGGAGACAAGGTACAGTTCATCATCGGAGACGCGACAACGACTCAGACGGATGACAGCCTTGCCTCGATAACAAGTGTGAGCCGTGCGAGCTATCCGTGCTTTTCGTTCAAGGACTTAGCTTTGCCGAAGAAAGCGATCAACGGCCGCACAACACTGGCCTTGGCCGACGGCACGGGCGAAAAAGGTATTACATTCATCGGCGTGGTTTATTCAGAGAATGGGAAGAGCCCTCTCAACGATGGCAGAGACTTTTACCGCTTCACTGACGGGAGCCAGCCTAAGACAGCCACAGAACAGCAGGCAACGCTTGCCCACGCCTCGATGATGTACGTTAACAAACTCTATACCGAGCCGGTGGACGGTCAGGCAGAGGTGTCAGTGCAGAGCTATAGCGAGAACGTCCTGCAGCTGCCCATCGGCACACCTTACATTGACAGTCCCGGACTTGACGATGACGACGAGATTGTAGAAGTACGCGAGCAGAATGAGGACATCTACCCGAGAGCACTTCTCACGATTGACAGCATCTCCACGATCGATGCCAAGGAGACGGATGAGGACACGGGGGCTGTCACAAACTGGAAAGCATACCGTTTCACGGCAAAGAAGCAGGACGGCACTCCGTTCTACTTCGACAACAGCTATCTCATCAACGAAGACAGCAAGCCTCTTAGCATCCACTTTGAGAGCGGCAATCTGAGCGGTCTCGAATTTGAAGTGTATTTTAACCCGGAAGCCAAGAACGGCGAGAACCGTCTGTTCGAGATTACAAGGAGCAGCAACTACAAGCTCCCCATGCCTAACGAGACAGCCTGCCCGCAGGTTGGAGATACGTTGTACATGTTCAACATGGACGCGGACATCATCGACGATGAACTGGTGACGGTCGCAGAGCAGGAACTGAAGACGTGGGCGGAAAAAGAGATGGTGAAGATATGCCGTGACAGCGGCACTTATACGGCTACCATCAACCCCGTGGAATGGGGCAGGAAGAAGCTCGGACGGTTGCAATATGGTCAGAAAGTGAAGCTCAACGCTCCGCACTTAGTGCACACCGATGACGGAACCCGGAGCAGCCGTATCATCGCCTGGGAGCTGAAACTGCAGGATACCACACAGGGAGAATATACCATCGGCGAGAGCTCCGCCTACAGCACAAGCCAACAGCTGTCGAACGACGTTCAGGAACTGATATATTATAACGGACAGATCCGTGACTCGCAAACGGGAGACGGGAGTTCGCGCATCTATGATAAGCTCATCGGTAAACTACAGATGAAAACAGACAGCCTGGAGAAGGAGCTGAAGACCAAGCTGTCTAAAGTGGAAGACGACACCACACCTCACAAGCTCACCATGGGTGCGGCTGAGGTCAAGGGAGAGACGAAGCTTGACGGGGGCGTCTCCTTCGGTGAC